>Ga0315294_10000044_pt1 | contig 123454 bp, 105 predicted proteins | sample YL17G13_40_MG_FD_203626 | JGI IMG/M metagenome (GOLD analysis project Ga0315294, IMG submission 203626) | Sediment microbial communities from Yellowstone Lake, YNP, Wyoming, USA - YL17G13_40 | ecosystem: Environmental > Aquatic > Freshwater > Lake > Sediment | place: USA: Wyoming | collected...
TCCGTTTCACCCGAACTGCCCATGATCCCCGTCGTTCCTGATAGTGTTTCCATCTTCTTTCCTCCCCCGCCCATCTACATTAATTTAACATAGGGGGAGTGTCCCAGTCATGTTGGCACAGAGGGCTTTGCGAGATTTTTCAGATGTAGGGGTCAGATCGAAGTAACGTTGCAAAAAGGATATACTCTTGTTGTCGTTCTTCTTATCGAATATCCCTTTGGTATTTATCCCAAGGAAATTGTATTCCTTAGAATTCTTGGGCTTGGTAAAAAGGGAAAAACTTTCTCCCAATTGAAATATGGACATAAGCCCAAGGCCAAAATAGGAAAGCTTAGTATCTGGCTGATTTCTAAGTAGTCCCCATCCAATGCTTTTGAATATTTCCAAAAAACGATCTTGGGTTATGCCATTTCCATTATCGAAAAAAGTTAGAGAATTTGTGGTCCTGTCGGCCAAGATAACAATCCAGGACGCATTGTTGTCGCGAGCATTTGAAACTGCTTCTCTAATCTTGCCGGCCGGGGTCGCATAAATCGCATCGGCGATGGTATGCAAAATGCCAATCTTTACTTCGACTTGAATTCTAGGATTTCCTTTCAAGATTCCCTCCTATAAGTCATTATGAGCCTCATGCATGGCATATATCCCGAATAATCTTTATTCTACTTGTTAAAAGAATAGCAGATATTACCATTCCTTGTCAAGCGAAAATTGTTTTTTCGCCTACACCATTGGGGCGAAAATCGCAGTAGATGCTTGAGGCGCAAACCTAGCCCTATTTTTTCCCTACCTCGGTTTTCTTGGGGGCATAGATATAGGCGAGGGCGAGCATGATCACCCCAAAGGCCAAGAGCACCAGTCCCCACCAGAGGTTGACGTTGAAGCCGAGGGAGCGCTGGTAGATGGCGTTGTCGGAGACCAGTCCGAACACGACCAGGATCACCCCGAACAGGGAAAACATCGCGCCGATCGGCAACCTTATGTCAAGGTTCATATTTTTCCTCCTGTTACCAGAAAATAATGTTAAGGACTATGGCCGCGAGGATGATGATTGTGCCCAAAAGCGCCGGGGACTTGTACCACGCCACTCCCTCTTCCTTGATCCGGGGCGTGAGCGAATAGACCAGCCCGCGCAGTTCGTCGTCCGATTTTTTCTGCCGGGTCAAAAGCGAAATGACGATGGTTGCCGTAAAGCATGTGGTCCAGGCGAAGATCGCGGTCCAGAAGTTCTGCGCCATCTCGCTGGTATAGGTGTGCACCGGGCCGGCGATGAGCCATCCGCCCTTGATCAGGGTCATGGCCCCCGCGGGAATGGTCAGGCCGTGGTGGAGCGCGGCCGCTCCGGTCCCGGACAAAAGCCCCAGGAACGCTCCGTGGCCGGTGGTCCTGCGCCAGAACATTCCGAGCAGGAAGGTTGCGAACAGGGGCGCGTTCACGAACGCGAACACGAGCTGGAGCAGGTCCATGATGTTGTTGAACTTGGACGCGACGTAGGCGGCCAGGACGCTCAGGGCAATCCCTCCGATGGTGGCCATCCGTCCCATCCACAGGTAGTGCGCGTCGGACTTGTTGGGGTTGACGTAGCTCTGGTAGATGTCGTAGGTCAGCACGGTGTTGAAGGCGGTGACGTTCCCGGCCATGCCCGACATGAACGAGGCCATGAGCGCGGTCAGCCCCAGGCCGAGCATCCCGGAGGGGAAGTAATGCGCCAGCATCATGGGTATGGCCATGTCGTAGTCGAACACCCCGCCCTCTTTCCTGGGCAGCTCAAACCCGCCGGCGCCTCCGGCATAGGTCAGCGCGATGGCGATCATGCCCGGCAGGATGACCAGTGCCGGAAAGAACATCTTGGGCACCGCGGCGATCAGCGGGGTCCGGCGCGCCGCGGACATGGAGTTGGCGGCCATGGCCCGCTGCACGACCAGGAAGTCGGTGCACCAGTATCCGAAGGAAAGCACAAACCCCAGCCCCATGGCCATTCCGAACCAGTCAACTCCCATGGGGTTGGCGCCGGCCGAACCCAAGTGCGACCAGGAATTGCCCCAGGCCCCCGCGGCAAAATTATTGGAAGTCGACACCACGGCCAGCTTGGCTTGCAGACCGCTCCAGCCTCCCACGTCCTTGAGCCCGAGCAGCACCAGGGGCAAAAACCCGAGCACGATCAGGAAAAACTGGAGCACCTCGTTGTAGATGGCCGAGGTCAGCCCGCCCATCAGGATGTAGATCAAAACGATGACCGCGGAGATCGTGATGCTGAAGTTGAAGTTCCATCCCAGCAGTATCCCGAACAGCTTGGCCAGCGCGTACATGGACACTCCCGAGGAAAAAACCGTCATCACCGTGAAGGAAATGGCGTTCAGCCCCCGGGTCTTCTCGTCAAAGCGGAGCTTCAAATACTCCGGAACCGAGCGAGCCTTGCTCCCGTAATAAAACGGCATCATGAAAATGCCCACGAACACCATGGCCGGGATCGCGCCCACCCAGTAAAAGTGGCTGGTCATGATCCCGTACTTGGCGCCCGAAGCGCCCATGCCGATCACTTCCTGCGCGCCCAGGTTCGCGGAGATGAACGCCAGGCCCGTGATCCATGCCGGGATGGCGCGTCCGGAAAGGAAGAAATCGTTTCCGGTCTTGACGAAACGGCGGAGCGCCACTCCGATCCCGAGCACGAACACGAAGTAGGCGATCAGGATCACGTAGTCCACGTTATGGAGCTGCATACTCTGCATACCAAACCCCCGTCCGAAAATAGCTAATTATATCGGTTGCCGCTCTTTACGCCAAAAGGAGAAAATCGCATTCACAATTGTCGCCTAAAACGGGTTTCATTTCAAGATGACTAACCGGACGAAGGACAGAAACCGCGGGAACCTTTCTTTTTGACTTTTGCCGCAAACCAGGTAGATTTTTGCCATGCGCCGGAGGACATTTCTCAAGGGCATGGGCATTGCCACGGGAATGGCGGTGTTCAAGGGCTGGGGCCGGGAAGCACTCGCGGCGGATGAGTCCGGCCCGTCCAGGGTCATTCTGAATAATTTCCCGCTCCGCAAGCAGGAGACGCCCTACACCTGCGGGCCGGCTTCGCTGCGCATGGTGCTGGAATACCTCGGCCACCCTTTGAGCGAGCCCGAGATAACCAAAAAAATGGGCGCCAGGCCCAAGACCGGAACCTCGTTCTGGCAGATGAACCGCGCCTGCAACTTCTACCTCAAACAATTCAACACCGGGCTCAAGGCGCATGACAGGATCGGCAAGGCCGCGAACGACCGCCTTATTTTCGAATCCATCGGCAGGGACCGTCCGGTCATTTTCACCTGGATCGCGGAGAACCATTTCGATCCCGGAAAACTGGTCGGCCATTACAGCGTGGTCATCGGGTTCGATAAGCAAAAGCGCGAATTCACCATCGCCAACCCCTTCGGGAAAATCCACGCCGTGGACTTTGACCGCTTCTGGCGGCTCTGCGCCTGGAACCCCGCGGCCGGAGACATCCCGAATGTCAAATCCAAGAAAAGAATCTTGAGACTCCCGCCCGACCTCGTCATATTGCAATAAAATTCTGTCCGCACAATTCGGAAAAATTTTCTCATTTTCGCAAAAATTCTCAAAAAGGAACAAGCCGCGAAAATGCTCAAGCGCCGGCAAGGAAATGATTTGACTGTCATTTTCCGCCTGGCACAAAGGTTGCTCTTTATGCGGGCGGAGGTGAAAGATGAAACGCTCAGCAATGACCGGGACCGCAGGCAAGAGCCGGCAACGGCAGATCAACAAATTGATCATGCTTTTCGCGTTGATGTTTGTTCCGCTCGCGCTCACGGCGCAGTCCTCAAAAAGAGCCCCCTTTGACCCGGCGCTTTACGTCACGCCTTTGGAAAAATATTCTGAAATTGGCAGAGGGCTCGGCGCGCGGTATAAGTCTCAGCTTAATTCCATGGCCAGGCTTATCATCGCGCAAATGAAGTCCGACCGGTTCGAGTTGTTTGACTCAAAGGCATCTCTGATGGGAGGAGTGGGCTTTTTCGGGAACGTCTCGCACCCGGAGTCTCCGGTGAGGTTCCTGGGCGTCGCGGCCCGGGTGAAAATAAATCTCACTTATTTCCCGGACACCGACGCCGGCAGGTTCAGCGACGCCATGGACGCCTTTGGCAAGGACCTGCTCAAAATTCAGTGGGACAACATCAACCGCGGTCCCGGGGAAGAAGTGGAGGGCGCGCTTTTAGTCATGGTCTATTCCAGGCGCGGCCTGGACGATCCGGAGTATTACGCCGACGCGCAAGCGGTTGCGCTTTTCGCGCCCGGCGAAACGCTCCGGGAATTCTTCCACTACCGCATAGGCATGGACCAGTTCATGCAAGCGAGCCGCGTGTACGCTTTCAGCGGGGACGAGCAGATCAAAATGCTCTTAACCGAATTCATGCGGGGATAGATCGCTCGATTGTGCGAGCAGGCTCTCCAGCACTATGATCTTTTGAGAATTGAATCGGGGATTGCGCGCCCCTGCATCCCTGATTGACATCTCCCGTATAATCGCTTATAAATAAACGCATGGCCAAGAAGAGGGTATTGGTGGTTGACGACGACCCGGTAGCGCTGGAGATGGTGAAAGACCTCCTGACCGACTGGGGTTTTGAAGTCTTCACCTACGACCGCGGCCTGGGCACAACCAACGAAATCAAAAAAACCAAGGCCGACCTCGTAATCCTCGATGTCAACATGCCGGCATTGAAGGGCGACAAAATCGCGGAAATACTCCGCCGGGAAAACTATTTCCCCGATCTCAAAATCATTTTCTACTCGACCATTGAGGAGAAGGAACTGGAAAAAATCGCCGCCCTCCACGGCGCCGACGACTATTTGTCCAAATCCGCCGACGTCTCCCTGCTCGCCGCCAAAGTCGAAAAGCTGCTCTTGATCACCTAACGGGCATAGCCTCCGCGGCTCCCTCCAACCGTGCGAGCGAGCTTGCTCGCGATTTCCTTTACATTTGTTATGAGCGGGCAGCCGTGATAATTTGACGGGAGCAATGGAAGTATTCAGCCGCTTGTTGTCGGGCGTTGACGATTTCCTCTGGAGCTACGTCCTGGTCACCCTGCTCCTGGGCACCGGCATCTACCTGACCCTGCGCATGCGCCTGGTCCAGGTCCGCGGCCTCTGGCACGGGGCCAAGCTCACCGCCGGGGTCTATGACAACCCCGACGACCCGGGAGACCTCAAACACTTCCAGGCCCTGTCCACCGCGCTCTCGGCCACGGTCGGGATCGGGAACATTGCCGGGGTCGCGATTGCGATCCAGAGAGGCGGGCCCGGCGCCCTGTTCTGGATGTGGGTGACCGCGGCCCTGGGCATGGCCACCAAGTTCACCTGCTGCACATTGGCGGTCAAATTCCGGAAGACCAACCCCGACGGCACGGTCTCGGGCGGGCCCATGTATTACATTGAACGCGGCCTGGGCCAAAACTGGAAATGGCTGGCCGTGGCTTTCGCGGGCTTTGCCTCGGTCGCCGCGTTCGGGGTGGGCTGCATGGCCCAGGCCGGGGAGATGGCCCGCTCGTTCTCCGCCCTGGTCGGGAAAAGCATCCCGGCCGGGAGTTTTGACCTGGTCCGGGTCGGCGCCGGAGTCGTGATCGCAATCATGACCGGCCTGGTCATCATCGGAGGCATCAAGCGCATCGGAGAAGTCACCAGCAGGCTCGTGCCGTTCATGTGCGTCTTTTACGTCGCGGCCGCGCTGGTCATCATCTTCACCAACCTCGACCGGGTGCCCGGAGCGTTCGCGCGGATTTTCCACGACGCCTTCACCGGCGCCGCGGCTGAAGGGGGTTTCCTCGGCGCGGCGTTCGTTTACGCCATGCGCATGGGGGTGGCGCGCGGCATTTTTTCCAACGAGTCGGGCATGGGCTCCGCGCCCATCGCTCACGCCACCGCCAAGACCAACTACCCGGTGCGCGAAGGCTACGTCGCGCTGCTCGAGCCTTTCATCGACACCATCATCATCTGCTCCATGACCGGGCTGGTGGTGGTGATCACCGGCGCCTGGACCGGACCCGCGAACATCGGCGGGGCCGAACTGACCGCAGCCGCGTTCTCAACCGGGCTCGCACCCTTTGCCGGAATAATAAATACCGCTTTCCTCGGAAAACTCGTCGTCACCATCGGCGTCATCCTCTTCGCCTACTCCACCGCCATCTCCTGGTCCTATTACGGAGACCGCGGCATAAGCTACCTGTTCGGACTCAAAGCCGTCACGCCCTACCGCTACATTTTCTGCGTTTTTTTGCTGGTGGGCGCCAGCATCAAGATCGACCTGGTCTGGAACCTCTGCGACGTCTTGAACGGCATGATGGCCCTGCCCAACCTGGTCGCGCTCATCATGCTCGCCCCGATCGTGCGCAGAGAAATGCTGGACTATCAGCCCCTGATCCCGGGATTCGGGCGCGCGGGCGCAAGCCAAAAAGTCGGCGATTGATTCGGAGCCGCTTTTTAGGATTTGCCCCCGCCGCCTGCCGGCTGACGTTTTATCTCCGGAACCACGTACGGCCCTTCGGGGATGATCACGGCTTGGGAATTCGGGCCGTGGCGAGCGAACGCGGTCTCCAAAGCCGCCTCCAGAGAGCCAACCTTCTCTCCGCCCGCCAACTCAACTTCTTCCCTGGTCAACCCCTCGGAGAAGACCATGAACCGCGCCCGGGCCAGCACCTGGAGCAGCTTTTGCACTTCCCACTGGTCGCGCGTGAATTTTTTCCGGTGGTCTCGCAGGAATGCCTTTGGGCTTCCGGCCGCAAGCTCCTTGAGCAACTCCAGGAACTGCTCGGAGCCGATCCCCTCGGGGCATCTTGAGGCAATGATGATGGTGCCGCCTTTTTTCACCGCGGGCAGCGCGCCATACAAGCCCTTGACGGTCTGGTAGAAATCGATGTCGAGCGGGTAGCCGGCGCTGCTGGTGAGCGCTATCTCCCCCGGCCGTTCCAGCCGGGCCTTGAAAATCCGGTCCACCAATTCGCACCCGGCTTGATGCGCCGCTTCCATCTCTCCCGCAAACACCCCGGTCAAATTCCGGTCCTCGTCAACCACCACGTTCAGGATAAAATCGCAACCCGCGGCGCGAGCAACCTCCAAAGCTTCCTCATGAAAAGGATTGCCCTTAAGCGAGCAATTGGTCGCGGCCGCGTGGGCCAGGCAGTCAACCCCGTGGCAGTAGGCGAGGGACTCCATGCCCGAGATGCCGGGGCAGATGGACTTGCGGCCGCCGGAATATCCGGCCATGAAGTGCGGCTCGATCAGGCCGGTAAGCACCTTGAGGTCCGCGGCCGCGTAGGACTTGTTGACCTTGATGCTGGTGCCGGCTGCGGTGAAGCCCAGGTGCTCGAGCGTCTCTTCCGAGTCCGGCTTGTGGTTGACCACCCGGTAGCCGCTCATGAGCTCCGGCCCGAGCAATTCAACCAGTTCCTCATGCCCCGCGGGACGGTGCATCCCGGTCGCGACCAGGACCGTGACGTCGTCCCGCCTGACCCCGTGCGCTTCCATGTACCCGAGCAAGACCGGGAGGATGACCTGGTTGGGCACCGGCCGGGTGAGGTCGCTCGTCACCACGCATGCGGTTTTGCCCGGGGCGCAAAGCGTGGATAGGGGCTCAAGCCCGATCGGATGGTCCAGCGATTCCAGGAGGGCTTGAGAAGGGTTCGAGATCGCTTGTGACCGCTGTTTCCGCAAGACCGCGGCCACCCGGGCGTCTTCAACTTCCACCGCCAGCCGGCCCTTCCCGTAATTTAGCTCAACCCTCATTACTCAACTTCCAACAACGCAACCATTCTAACATCATTTTCCCAAATAGATGAGGACCGTGGAAATGACACCCAAAAAACCATTTGGGTCAGGCCTCACGGGGTCAGATACTACAAAAGACTTTCAATACGGACAGCGGGTATCGCATCCGGGATGGGTGACTGCGCAGCGGGAAGTCGGGATGGGAGTGCCATATTCATCCAGCGGCAGATTGCAGTAAGGAATTTCGCATAAAAGATGCGCGAAACAAAAGTTCACCGCGAAACAGAATCGCTCGCCGTTCCAAACGCAGACCGGCTCCCATAATGCCAGGCAGCCGCAACTCGGGCCCTCGCAAACCGTACAAACGCAGTTATTAGTCAGCGCCGGATCATAATCATCGCAGTCCGGGCCAAGATGAGTGGTGTAGTCGTCGCATCCCCAGTACCATCCGTCCCCGTCGCGGTCCAGGCAGGAGGAGCAATTGTGAAAGTTGTCCGGGTCGGCGTCATCGCAGTCGGGGCGGGAAAAATCGTCAGGCTCCGCGCACACGCCGTCGCCGTCGGCGTCGGTGCATGCGTCCGTCTCATCGTCTCCGTCGCATGCGCACAAGCAGAGCGCAAGGAACAGAATCCCGAAAAAATTTCGCATCCGGCCGCGCTGTCTTATATGTCCCATGAGAATTTGATGGTTGTTTCGGGAGCGCCCTCCCAGGATTTGCTCAGGAATTCGCTTTGGACATTTTTCGCGCCGGCCAGCTCGAAGCTGCGCTCCACCCATCCGCGGGCGATGTGGAAGAAAGGCTCAAAGTCCGGGGCAAAGTCCCTGATCGTGAGCAAGACTTGGTTGGGAGCGGGCAGTTCCAGTTTGAATTCTCCGAAGTCAAAGAAGGACTTGAAAATGATCCGGTATTTTTTGGCCACTTCCGCGGGGCCGCTGTCCGCAATCAGCGAGCTGTAAACCTCGCGCACGATCTTTTCGCCGTAGAGACGGCCCCATTTGAAAACTGTTTCCATGTCATTGTTGGCGGTCTCTTTGACGACTGCGGCGAAGATGTTCCGGTAGCTCTCGAACGGGTACCACATGCTGGGGAGGATTTGCCGGGAAATTATTTGCTGGTCCTGTTCGGTCAGGTATCCGGAGTAGTCGTGGGCCTTGTCAGCCCGCACGGTCTTGACCCATTCCACCAGCATGGTCCCCTTAACCCTGCCCATAAACCTTCCCTGCCCTTGCCCGGAAACTGTGCAAGGGAACTCAGGCGGCTTAACCGCTTGATGCCGCCAATATACCGCGCAGAGCCGGCGATTTCAAGCGCGAAAGCGGAGCGCGGGATCTGAACTCAAAAGGCTTGACCCCGCGGCCTTGGCGCAGCGGGAATCGCAATCGTCTTGGGAGCGAGAATGATGTAAAATATTTTTATAAGGCTCATAAAACGATAGCGCCGGGAGGGCAGGGCATGAAGAGCAAGAATATCTGGCGAGGCGTCTTGGGTTTGACGGTCATGGTCCTCTTGGGCGGGACCGCGAGCGGCGCGCCCGAGCCCAAAGGCTTCGGCAAGACCTTCGGCGGGGTGATGATGGAGCGGCCCTATTCCATCCAGGAAACCCGGGACGGATACCTGGTGGTGGCCGCGTACCGCTCCGAGTCCGGCTCCCAGGCCGGACGCAGGTTCTTCCGCGTGCTCAAGCTGGACCAAAGCGGCGACTTGAGCTCCTCCCAAAACCTCGAGTCAATCAACTATTACCACTACGCCGCATTGATCCCGGTGGAGAATGACGAGTACGTGATCGCGGGCAAACTCGCCTATTTCACCACCTTCCGCAAGAAGGACGAACTGTTCGTGATGCGGGTTGACGACAAACGACAGAAGAGCTTTGAGAGCGAGCACGCCGTGCTCAACACCGACTCCCCGTTTGACCTCAAGCGCACCCGGGACAAGGGATACGTGGTCGCGGGCAAGACCAGTTACGTGGGCCAGGGCATGGCCGACTACTGCGTCATCCGGCTGGACAAGCAGGGCAAAAAAGTCTGGGACAAGTCCTACGGCACCACTTACGAGGACGCCGCGGTCTCGGTGGAGGAAGTTTCCGACGGAGGGTTCATCGTGGCCGGGAACACCAGCCGGGGAGAGGCCATGGCGCTCAAGCTGGACAAGCAAGGGAAGCGCGAGTGGTGGGCCAATCTGGCCCAGGAAGCGCTGCTGGTCACGGAAGCGGACAACGGCTACGCCCTGCTCGGGATCGTTCCCGCTTCAAGCGGGCAGGGCGCCGGAGAAGCCGCGGTCACGCGCCTGACCGGCAAGGGCAAGGAGGATTGGCAGAGGAGGCTGGCGCAATTCAAACTTGACGGCGAGCCGCCCGTCATGATCAAAATCGGAGACGGGTTTGTCATCGCCGGAGAGACCGACGTCCAAGGCGACGGAAACCTCGACCTGTTCGTGCTCAAGCTTGACCTCAAAGGCAACCGCGTCTGGGACAAAACCTTCGGAGGGCCCCAAGCCGACGGCGCAAGCGTGATCAGCCGGACCAGGGACGGAGGATTCATCGTTGCAGGATACACCGAGTCCTTTGCCAACCCCGAACGAGACCTCTACGACCGGGTACTATGGGTCATCAAACTCGACTCCAATGGAGATTGCCCGGTCCAAGCCTGCCATCAAAAATAGGGACCGCGGGATTTCGGCCTGAACCGCCGGTATTTTGAAAACGCGGGGGTTGGCAAGACCGTGGCGAATCTTGACAAGCGGGAATAGGACAATAAAATTATGGTTTGCGCCCGGAGGGGCGCGGGAGGAAACAGATGGCGAAGAAGTCGGCTTATCGGGTGATTGTGGTCGGCGCCGGGATGATCGGCAACGAGATGGTCAAGGTTTTGAACCAGCGCAAGTTCCCGATGGAGGAACTGAGAATCCTTGCTCGCTCCGCCCGGAAACAGACTTTTGACGGCAAAGAGTACGAGGTGCGCGAGACCAAAAACGAGGAGTTCAAGGGCTTTGACCTCGCCTTTTTCGCGGGGACCGAGGGCGAGAAGGGCGCGGCGGTCACTTTCGGGAAGCCCGCGGTCAAGGCCGGCTGCGTGGTGATCGATAACGGCCAGGATTTCCGGATGAAGAAGTCGGTCCCGCTGGTGGTTCCGGAGGTCAACCCGGAGGCGCTCAAAAATCACCAAGGCATTATCGCCAACCCCAACTGCTCGACCGTGCAGATGGTGATGGCGATTTACCCGATCCACAAGATCGCGCGGATCAAGCGCGTGTGGGTCGCGACCTACCAGGCGGTGAGCGGAACCGGCACCGGGGCGTATAAGGAGCTGCAGAGCCAGACCCGGGCCTGGTGCGAGGGCCGGCCGATGGAGGCGAAGGAATACCCGGTGCAGATCGCCTTCAACCTTTTCCCGCAGATTTCGAGCCTGTCGCCCGAGTTCCCGGGGTATTACATGGAAGAGGTGAAGATGATCAAGGAGCCCCGCAAGATCATGGGCGAGCCGAGGATGAAAATAACGGCGACCTGCGTGCGGGTGCCGGTCTTGAACAGTCACAGCGAGGCGGTGACTATTGAGTGCGAGCGTCCGGTCTCGGTGGAAGAGGCGAGAGTGGCGTTGGCCAATATGCCGGGCGTGAAGCTGATGGACGAGCCGGAGAAGAGCGTGTGGCCCCATCCGCTGATCGCTTCCGGCAACGACGACACCTATGTGGGACGGGTGCGGGTCGACTCCGCGGTCAAGAACGGCCTGAGCTTGTTCTGCGTGGCGGACAACATCCGCAAGGGCGGCGCGCTGAATGCGGTGCAGATCGCGGAAAAGATGATGGAGCTGGACCTGATCTGAGACCGGTGGCGGCTGCGGAAATTCTCACAAGAAGCGCCCGCGCATTGATACCCGTCCCCGGTCATCTATAATAGGTCTTGTCCATGGAGATCAAACGGATCATGCTGATCAAGCCCGGTCGGCGCTTCACCCATATGGTCACGGGACAACCGCTCGGGCTGATGATGCTGATTTCAGTGCTCCGCAAGCGCTATCCCGGCAAATATGAAATCGACTTCGTGGAGCAGGCGCTCTACGACCTCACCACCGAGGACGTCTGCAAACGCTTCCAGAAGTTCAACCCCGACCTGGTCGGCTTCTCCGCCTTAAGCATGGAGGCGGGCGAGACCGACGACATCTGCAAGATGATCAAGCGGGAAAAGCCGGAATGCGTGACAGTGCTGGGCGGGCCGCACGCCTCGATCTTCTACGACTGGGCGCTGAAGGACGCCAACATCGATTACGTGGTGATCGGCGAGGGGGAAGAGACCTTCCCGGATTTGCTGGAGACCCTGGAGCAGGGCAAGCCGCTTGACCAGGTCAAGGGCATCGCATTCATGCGCAACGGCGAGCTGGTGATGACCGAGAAGAGGCCGTATATCGAAAGCCTGGACTCGTTGCCGCTCCCCGCCTGGGACCTCATCGATTTCAAGACCTGCTCCAAGCAGGTCACCATGAACAGCTACTGTCACTCAACGCCCTGGGCAATGGTCTTCACAACCCGCGCCTGCCCGTTCAAGTGCGCCTATTGCCACGACATCTTCGGGAGAAAGGTGAGGAAACGCTCGGTCGAAAACGTGATGGAGGAGATCGAACTGCTGGTGAAAAAGTACGGGGTCAAAGAGTTGCACGTCGTGGACGACATCTTCAACGTTGACCTTCCGCGCGCCAAGCAAATCTGCGACGAGATCGTCCGGCGCAAACTCAACGTCAAAATCGCTTTCCCCAACGGGCTCCGCGCCGACATGATGGACCGCGAACTGATCCGGAAACTCAAGGCCGCGGGCTGCTACGTCATCACCTACGCGGTGGAAACCGCTTCCCCCCGGCTCCAGAAACTGATCCACAAAAACCTGGACCTCGAATACACCAAAAAGGTCATCGAATGGACTTACGATGAAGGCCTTATCCCCCAGTCCTTCTTCATGCTCGGGTTCCCCACCGAGACCCCCGAGGAAATCGAGATGACCATTGATTACGCGCTCAAGTCCAAGCTCTTGTATGGACGTTTCTTCACCGTGGTGGTCTATCCCCGGACCGAACTCCTGGAGATCGCCAAGCAGGCGTATCTGGGCTTTGACTTTTCCAACTACAATTGGTTCGACCTCCACTACTGGTGCGAGACCCCCTTCTACTCTCGGGTCACGCCTTATGACGGCTACAAAATTCAGAGCCGGGCCTATCGCAGGTTCTTCTTGCGACCGTCAATCATTCTCAAGATCATCTGGCGCTTTCCCAAAAACTGGTTCTTGCTCCGCGGCATCTACTGGGGGCTGCGAGCGTCTTTCACCTCAATCAACTCGGTCGAGCCCGTGTTTCGCCCTGTGCGAAAATTCCTGGCCAAAAACTTCGGCCTGTTCCCGGAATAAAAATCCCGCAGGGTCAGGCTGCTTGGGGTCAGACCCCAACTTCGGCGTTCGAGCTTCGTGGTTGGGGTCTGACCCGAATGGCGCTAAGTTAAGCTCATGGACAATCCCGGTCTTGCGTTTCCTTAGCCCGGCCATTTATGGCCGGGAACGGCGACCGCCTAAAACCCTTGCTTCGGCCCACGCCGCGGCGCGGGCCGAAGCAGGAGAGGGAGTCCCGCGTTCCCGGCGCTGAAGCGCCGGGCTATCGAAAGAATTGAATGCCGGTCAACTTATTTGGTTGATGACCATAAGCGCTTGGCTATCAGGCTCAACCTTAAATTAGCGCCATTCGGGCCTGACCCCGCGAATTCGGGATTTCGGCCTGACCCCATTTTGCCGACCCCGAGAATTAACCGCTGCTTGACAAGCTCCGGAAAATTTGCTAATAATCAAAAAGAGCCAAACAGATGATACCCTCATTCCCCAGAAGTATTCCCGTCTTCTCCACCATCACTAAAAAAACCGCGTGATCAGGCGCGAGGTGCGCGCGCTGGGCCTCGATGGGGGAAGACTGTGCATATAAGCTGGAAAAGTTGAAAGGCTGGAAGGTTAAAAGGAGGACGAAATGGCGGGATCGGAAATGAAGGCGCTCAAGTCCAGGCTGGGCAAGCAGGACCTGGACAAGCTGATCACGATCAACAATCCGAAAGTCCATCAGTTTGTCGCCAAATACATCGATTACTGCGACCCGGCGAAAGTGTTCGTTTGCTCGGACACCGCGGAGGAGCTGGCGTTCATCCGGGAGCAGGCGTCGGCTGGGGGGGAAGAGAAAAAATTGAAACTGAGCGGACACACCATTCATTTTGACAACGCCCTTGACCAGGGCCGCGACAAAGCCAACACCAAGCTGCTGGTGTCCAAAATGGTCGACTTCGGCCTGGACCTGAACGCCACCGACCGGGTGGAGGCCCTGGAGGAAATCCACTCCATGCTCAAGGGCATGATGAAAAACGCGACCATGTTCGTGCGCTTTTTCGTGCTGGGCCCGGTCGGGTCCGAATTCACCATCCCCTGCCTGCAGATCACCGACTCCAGCTACGTCTGCCACAGCGAGGACCTGCTCTACCGCCAGGGCTATCAGGAATTCGTCCGGCTCGGACGAAACGGCAATTTCCTCAAATTCGTCCACTCCCAGGGCGAACTGGAGAACGGCGTGTGCAGGAACATCCCGCAAAGAAGGATCTACATTGATATCGAGGACGAAACGGTTTACAGCCTGAACACCCAGTACGGCGGAAACACCATCGGGCTGAAAAAGCTCGCGCTCCGCTTCGCCATCCAGCGCGCCGGCCGCGAAGGATGGCTCGCCGAACACATGTTCCTCATGGGAGTCCACGGGCCCAAAGACCGCGTAACCTATTTCTCGGGCGCGTTCCCCTCGCTCTGCGGCAAGACCTCAACCTCCATGCTGACCGGGGAAACCATCATCGGGGACGACATCGCCTACCTCCGCAACGTTGACGGCAAGGCGCGGGCGGTGAACGTGGAGAAGGGCATCTTCGGGATCATCCAGGGCGTGAACTCGGTTGACGACCCGGTTCTGTGGAAGGCGCTCAACGGCCCGGGCGAGGTGATCTGGTCCAACGTGCTCTGCACCGAGGACGGCGATGTGTTCTGGATCGGAAAGGACCAACCGGCCCCGGCCAGGGGGAACAATTTCCAGGGCGAATGGTTCCCGGGCAAGAAGGACAAGAAGGAAAAAGAAATTCCGCCCAGTCATCCCAACGCCCGCGTCACGCTCGAGCTCAGGCTGCTGGAAAACCTGGATCCCGAGCTGGACAACCCCAACGGGGTGGAGCTCGGAGGCATCATCTACGGCGGGCGCGACTCGTACACCTGGCCCCCGGTGGAGGAATCCTTTGACTGGCAGCACGGGGTGATCACCAAGGGCGCCAGCCTGGAGAGCGAGACCACGGCCGCGACCCTGGGACAGGAAGGCATCCGCGAGTTCAACCCCATGGCCAACGTGGATTTCCTTTCCATACCCATCGGACACTACATCAAGGGATACCTCGAGTTCGGAGAAAAACTCGAAAAGCCCCCTAAAATCTTCTCCGTCAACTATTTCCTCCGGGGACCGGACGGCAAATGGCTCAACTCCAAAACCGACAAGGCGGTCTGGCTCAAGTGGATGGAGCTCAGGGTGCACAAGGAGGCGGAGGCGATCCGGACCCCGACCGGACTCATCCCCAAATACGACGACCTCAAGGCGCTCTTCTCGCAAGTGCTCAAGCGCGAATACTCCAAAGACGACTACACCGCCCAGTTCAGCCTGCGGGTCAGGCAGTACCTGAGCAAGATGAAGCGGGTGGATGAAATCTACCGCATGATCAAGGGCTCGCCCCCGGTCATCTTCCAGGTCATCGAAGACCAGATGGACCGGCTCAAAAAGGCCCAGCAAAAATTCGGAGACGTGATCGAGCCGGAAAAATGGTAGAGCCCCGGTTGTTGGCCACTGGACGGATTTGCCGCACGGGACCTGCGCGGGGCATGCCAGGTTTGGCGGCCTCGCAGCCTCTCCTTGAGGCCGGTCATGCCGGGTGCTATATTGAAAGCATGAAGATCAAGCCCAAGCGCTATATAGTCTGGTCCAAGGAAGAAATCGACCTCGATGACCCGTGGCAGAGAAAGTGGTATATCGAGCAAGTGCTCACGCACGGGAGGTCCGAAGATATCCGGGAATTGGATTTAGCCGAGGTTAGAAGATTATTGCAGGAATTGAATTTGCCCAAGGAACTTTGCCGGTTGTGGGAGCGTTATTTTGAAACCCATCCCTAAAGACCCGGGCAGCTTCGGGGTCCTTACTCCCGGCCACAAGGCGGTGCTGGAAATTTTCTTTGCCCTTAAGGAATCCGAGGACTTCTGCCTGAGCGGCGGAACCGCTTTGGCGGAATACTATCTGGGCCACCGAAGATCTTTTGACCTCGATTTCATCACCCGGCGCGATGATCTGGTCCCGACATTCTCCCGCCGGCTGGAGCAGGCATTGGCCGAAAAATTCACGACCCTCGTGCCCCGGCGGTTTCTGAGCTTCGCCGAGTTGCAGACGCAAATCGGCGCGGAGCAGGTTAAAATTCATCTGGCCTATGACAGCCCGTTCCGGCTCGCGGCACCGGTCAAAGTTGGAAAAGTGCTGGTCAACAACTATCTGGATTTGATCACCGACAAGTTGCTGGCTTTCTATGGCAGGTCCGAACCCAGGGATGCCATCGACCTCTACTTCATACTCACGCAGGAAAAAGTGGACTTCTGGGAGTTGAGCGAATGCGCGCGCGAAAAAGACCGGGGCTATGACTTTTATTGGATGGCGGCCGCGCTTGAAAAAATTCAAGCGCTCCCCGACCAGATCAACCGCTGGCCGGTCGAGTTGATCAAACCGGTCGATCCCAGGGACATCAAAGCCTTATTCCGGAAACTTGCCGACGAAATTTTTCAGAAGATAACCCGCAAATAATCAGGGGGAAAAGCATGTATCTTGTCAACCGCTGCCTGCTGATGGTCCGGCCCCGGAAACCAATCCGGGACCATAAAAATAATACGGGCTTTTTTGGCTCATTTTTCATGCGGCAATAAATTCATATGAATCGGGAGAAAGGCGACGGGTAAGATTAAACGAAAGTCCAGGCGATTGAAAGGATATTCCTCCGATCAGTTTTCCCTTCCCCGGCAACTTATTACAACTCCGGGCGCGATCGGCGCCAATTTTGACACGGAGCAATTGTTCCGGGTCATGGACCAAATCAGCAAGCAAAAGGGATTTGCAAGCCGGGCCGAGTTAGATGCCTTCATGGAGGAAAAGGTGATGCACAGGCCGCTTGATGAACTCATGGCGGAACAACCGCCCGACCCTGTGGAACAGGCGCAGGCCCTGGCTTTCAAGGCTATGGAGAAAAAAGTCCTGAATCAGTCATTAGCCTTGGCCCGAAAAGCATTGGAATCAGACTCGAATTGCGTTGATGCTGAGCGGATAGCGGCCTTGATGGAATCAGGCTCGGTTGAAGAGCGGGTTAAGGCCATAGGTTCACTGGTCGATAAAGCCGAACAGGCTTTTGGCCGGGATTATTTCCGGGAAAATGCCGGAAGCTTTTGGGGCCTGGTGGAAACAAGGCCATATATGAGGACTCTGGCGGTCTTGGCTGATTTGCTGCTTAAAGCCGGACAAACAGCGCAGGCAATCATCCAAATTGAAAAAATGATGAGGCTGAACGACTATGACAATCAAGGAATGCGTTACATCCTTATCGGGCTATACCTGGAAGAGAGCCGCTTGAAAGACGCGCGCAAACTGTTTAAAGATTTCCCCGAGGACGGCATGGCCGCTTTTTTGTGGGGCCGGGCCCTGGAGCGCTTTTTGTCCCGAGACTTCCTCCAAGCCCGCGTGGCCTTCTACCGCGCCAATACTCGGAATCCTTATGTGCTCGAATTCCTGACCGGCCTGAGCCCGATCCCGGAAGAAATGCCCGATTATTACGAAATCGGCCAAACCTCCGAGGCCCTTGTTTGCTTCCACCATCTTGGCAAGGCTTTCCAAAAACATCCCGAAGCCATTGAGTGGCTGAAATCCCTTGGTCAATGACATGGCCGCCCCGCACCCCATCTTCCAAGTCATCGAAGACCAGATGGACCGGCTCAAAAAGGCCCAGGAAAAATTCGGAGATGTCATCCCGCCGGAGAAGTGGTGGGTAATTTACTTCCTTTTTCGCTTCCTTTTTCGGCCGCGGCCGCGCCATTTGAAATATTCTTCGAGGTTATGATAGGGAACTTTCGAATCGATGGCGCGGGCCATATCTTCGGTTAGGTAATTCATCCAATAATTGTCGAAAACTTCTTGGCCCAATTTTGCGAAAGGTCCAGCGCCGTTTATCAGGCCGTTCACTTCTTTTATGGAACCTATGTTTTTGGTGTTTCCGCTGCCGGGCTGGGCGCCGGCGATCCTCCACTTTTCCTGGAGAAGAAATTCAAAATTCCTGACCACCGAGAGTATGCTCTGGAGGTCATCCAGCTTGTATATTTTGCGTTCATCAGCGATTTCATCATTCCGGCTATAGATGACCCCAAGCGCATAATGAGCGGAATATTGTTCGTAAGGGAAAGTGATGTTTTTGTCTGACTGGCGGCTGCGAAAATATCCGGTAAAGGCGCCCAAGGTAAAGCCATTTACTCTTTTTTCGTCGATTCTGTAGGTGCTTTTGAGATCGAGCGCCAATTTCTCTCCCTTCGGGGAAATCAGGCTTATGTCCGGGTAATGGTTCTGGAATTCGCTAAGCACCATCTTGTAATCATGCTCGGATGCAAAACGCGAAATAACCGGGAACAGCATGAGCTCCATGATTTTGGAAACTACCTTTGTATCAATTGAAATTGTATAAATGTTTTTATAAACGTCTATGAATCCCTTGACAACCCAATCGCCCGAATCCGTCGATAAAATTTTGCGGAATTCCGCAAAATACCCCAAGAGTTCCTTTTGAAAATCATTCAAGGCCATATTTTCATTAACCTCAAATCAGTCTACGAGCCGATGAGAAGTATTTCCTTGGATTCGCAATTATTGGACAAAACATATTTGTAATGACCAAAATGCTCAACCAGCACGCTTTTCTTATGATTCTTCAAAATAGAAACCAACTTTGACTCCGATGGAATGCCGTCACTTCGATATGAAATAATTACGATACTGTTCTTGTAATGCTCCAGCAACCGGTCAAAGGCATCAGTTATGGCCGCTTTGTCAATCCACTCATTTCCTTTAGGTTTTAGCCGGCGATGTTTTGATTTCCAGTCAATGTGTTTCTCCCACTCATCATAATACATGGTGAGTCCCGCGAGGAAATGGTAGAAGTCTAAGTAGTCTACCGCCACCCCTCGCTTCGAAATATATGGGGTATCAATGTATACGAGGTCATATTTGCCCGGCACATCCATCGCGTCCAGGTTCAGCGCGCGATTTTTCCGGCCATTATCAAACACCGCCTGGTTTGCTTCCGACGCAAATACCCGGAACCATTCCTCGAATGGCCGGTCCCAAGTCGCTTTATTTCCGAAGGACCTCTCAACTTGCGCAAGCCTGAGGTAAAGGTTCTTGCGGTGGAACAAATTATAAGGCCGCTTAATGATACAGGCTTGGCAAAGCGCGAAAAAGGCAAGAGTAAACTTAAATGGATCGCCCAAGTGGCGCAGGTTGGTGATGGTCTGGTCGATCCAGGCGTTTTCATCATCAGTGAAGTAAATATCCTTGAAAGTCTTTTCAACAAAGTCCGGATAGGCAATTTCAGCGTGGCGACTCAAGACCCAATCTATCTCCTCCTCGCTGAGCCGCGTATCCGAATTTTCGATCAAGGCCAGGCCAAAATAGTAATTGAAGCGCAGCAGGTCATTGTAAGTAACGGTTTTGCCGGCCTGCTTCAACCGATATGCGACCGCGCCCGTGCCGCCGAAGGCATCGAGGCAAGTGTCGAATTTCAACTCCAAGACATGGCGAAAAATCCAATCGACCAGTTTTGCCTTGCTGCCTTGATACCGCGTGCCGGGGAACTTGCCAACGGGACTTGCGAAAAGCGGTCGCTGGTATGAATTTGACTTTGGCATCTATCTCGTGAAACCACTATAACTCTCGCGGCAAGAACTGTCAAATAGCGCATGCTTTGATTATGGGCAGACGGTAAGCCCGATAACCGAATCCGCGCCCCCGTAGTAAAGGAAAAATTTACCCTGAAAGCGGACCAGGCCTTCGGCAAAGACCACGTTGTTGACCAGGCCGATTTTTTCCCATTGGTGCTCCGGGCTGAGGAATTGAGAGTCGGTGCGGGCGAGCACGCGCGTCGGATCATTCGCATCGGTCAGGGCTTGTCCCGAAGCGTAAGCCGGGGGAATTTTTTTCTTGAAATTGCCGTTCTCTCTCCGAACTAACTATCAACCGGCAGCGGCACTTCGCTTGCCGGCATGCCGTAGGGCCATTGCTCCAGCGGGAGCGCGAACAAGGCTTGGACCGGAATCCGCCAAGTCAAATTTTCCTCCCGGCCGCGCCGCTTGAGCAGGAGATTTTTCGCCTGTTGCTCCAGGGCCGCGAGCGCGGACTCCCAGTCGTAGTTGGTATAGGAAAACTTTTTGCCGCGCATGGATTTAAGTCCGGCGGCCAGGTCATCGGGCAGGTTGCCGAACCCGGTCATGGTCCCGAGCACTCCCATGGCCGAGGCCGAGTTGCAGTCGCAATCCCTTCCGCACGTGGTCGCGATCCGCATGGTCTTGAACGGGTCGCCCCCGCCGTATAAAAGCGCGATCACCACGTAGGCGCCGTTGACGTTGGCGCCGATGCCGAGCTTGCGGTTTCTGTAAACCGGGTGCGGGTCCGGGCAATGCACCAGCTTGGCCCATTTTTTCTCAATCACCTTCCACCCCGCGCGCCAGTCGCGAGGGTCCTGCTTGTAACACTCCAGCACGTCGCGGATGGTTTTCGCATAATTGCTTGAGGCCGGGATCGCAGCCAGGCCCGCTTCCACCACCTTCACCCGGTCGCTCTCAAAAAAAGCCGCGGAATACATGGCCGCGATGAACACCCCGCCGTAAACCCCGTCGCCGTAATTCATGACGTGGCCGAATTTCCAGGTCAATTCCTGCGCGGCCCGGGGCATCCCCGGAGAGATCAAGCCGAACATGTCGGCTTCGATCTGGAAGTCGATGTCATCCGCGTGCGCGTTATAGCGCGGGTGGCCGGAGAGCGGAGGCATGACGCCCTTGCGGATATTATCGCGGCCGAATTTGTTCGCGTGCCAGAGCGGGTATTTGGAAGCGCCGAAGTCTTTGCCGATCTGCTCTTGAGAAGCATCCAGGCCGTGCCTCTCGATGGTCGCGAGGAAAGTCAGCTCCACGTAAATGTCGTCCTGGGCAAGCGCGCCTTCGATCATCCCCGGCCGCCATTCATGGATCAGGTATTCGGGGAGAGTGAACCCGTCGGCGCGGAACTCATAGGGCGCCGCGAAAGTCACGCCCGCCATCTGGCCCACGAACCCGCCTTTGAGCTTGTCCCGATAGTTTTCCAGGGTAAGCTCGCGCTCCCCGCCCTGCGCCCAAAGCGGAAGCGCATCGAAAGCCGCGGTGAAGCAGATCAACGCGAGGATTTTTTTCATCGGCTCTTCTCCATCCGGATGATGGTGTCCACCGGGTCGATGTCCGAGGGCGCGAGCGTGATTTCCATCCCGCCCTTGCTCTGGCTCAAGGCTATTTCCCGGTGACCCGGCTCAAGATAAGCTTTTCCGAATTGGCCCCAATCTACGCCGCTGAGCCGGAGTTTCAATTCGGTCTTGGACCCGTTGAAATTGATGAGGTGGAGGAGACGGTCTTGGCCCAGGGCTGCGGCAACGGTCCCGAAACTGGAATGGTCAACCCCGCTCACTCCGGGCGCGCGGTCCCCCGCATATTTCAAGGCCGCGGCGTTTTGGAACAGTTCCCGCCGGGGCTGGTACCACGCCGCCAGCATTTCCAGTTGGCGCACGTGCTCGGGCAGGATTGACCCGTCCGGTTGAGCCGCAACCCCGATCAAATGCCTGCCCCCGCTCGCCAAAACCGAGGCTGTCATCCGCAAAAGCTCGTCCGTGTCCTCCCGCAGTTCCACCACCTGCCAGTCTTTGCCGCACGGAGAGATCAATTCCCACGGGTGATCGAAATTTTGGCGGTTGCGGTTGGCGGACCGGAAGCAGTAGGAGTTGAGGCTGGTAACAATTCCGGCCAGGCCCGGGGAACGGTCCTTGGAGCCCCGGAGGTCGTGCGCCTCGCCGGTGGTGTAGTCCAGTTGGTCATAAAGGTTGGCGAAGCCGCTGGAGTTATTGAAGGTGACGATCACCCCCGGGTATTTCCGGCGCAGGAACTTGAGCGCGGTTTGGGAGGACCGGTCGGGCAGGGGCATGTACCAGTCCAGCCAGAAGCCGTCCGGATGGTAGTTGTCCATAAGCTCGCCCAATTGGCCCTGGAGGTAGTTGAGATATTTCTTCCCGGGCAGAAGCCCGATCTGCGAAAGGGTGTTGCGCTTGAGCGGTTGCATGGAGTCGAACTGGGGATTGTGGTCGATCAGGGTCGAGTAGTAATACATGTACGGGATGCCCGCTTTTTTGCTCGCCGCGGAAAACCGGGCGATGTAATCCACCGGCGAATTCCAGGCGGTCAGCCTGGTGTCAAAAAAGCAGATGCCGTCGTGCCACTTGGCCTGCATGACGTGGTAGTCCACGCCCACTTTTCGGGAAAGCTCCACCCAGTCATTGGCCTGGCAATACGGGCCGTTGAATTTTAAGCTGCCATTTTCATCGGTCATCGACTTGTTGAATTTCACAAAATCGCGCTCCCAGTTCCAGCCCTCGCGGCGCTCCATCATGTACATGATCCCCAGGCCGGGACGATCCAACCATTTCTTTGCCGACGACTTTTCATTCCCGGCCTTGGCTGAGCCCAAGATAAAGGTTGCGATCAGCATGACCGCCCAGACCTGACCTGTCATTTTCATGTTTTCCCCCTCATCCCCAGTTTAAGCCCCGACCATGAAATGGGGTCAGAGCTTCAGAATTCAGTATCTGATTGGCTCGCAGGAGTTTGCCGGTTCCTCTTTAAAATTATATGCTGGAATCTAAAAAGTAGTCAAAAGATGCTTGGCCGGGCTGGACAAGCAGGAGCGGCTTTTGTAGAATTCTAGCTGTCATGGGCAGGAAGGTATTCATCACGGGCGTGAGCGGGTATCTGGGGACCAACCTCAGCCGGGAGCTTGAGCGGAGGGAATGGTGCGAGAAGATTTACGGGATGGACCTCCGGCCTCCGCTCTACAAGCTGGACAAACTGGAATTCCGGCGCATGGATATAAACGACCAGGGCCTGGTGGAATGGGTTAAGCAGGTCAAGCCGGATATTTTCATCCATCTGGCATACGTGCTGCAGGAGATGCACGACGTTGAGCTCATGCACCGGGTGAATTTCGAGGGTTCGAAAAACGCGCTCAAGGCCGCGGAGGCCGGAGGGGTGTCCCAGGTGCTGGTGGCGAGTTCGGGCACGGCTTACGGGGCCTGGCCGGACAACCCGGCCGCGCTCAAGGAAGACGCTCCGCTCCGTGCCAACCCCGGGTTCCATTACGCGGTGGACAAGGCCAGGATCGAAGGTCTTTGCCGCGAGTTTTCGGAAAAGAACCCGGCCGTGGTGATGAGCATCATCCGTCCGTGCGTGGTTTACGGCCCGCTGGTCAACAACTACATCTCGGACCTGCTGGTCTCGCCCGTGATCATAGCGCCCAGGGGATACGATCCTCCGCTCCAGTTCATCCATGAGGACGACGTTATCGGCGCGATCATCCATATCCTTGAGAAGCGTTCGGGAGGGAGCATCAACCTTGCTCCGGAGGATACGATTACCATGCGGGAAATCATCGAGTTGAGCCGGAAGCCGGCGCTTTTTTTGCCCGACTGGCTGGTGACGCCGGTGGTCGCCCTGCAATGGGCGCTCCGCATCCCCTGGCTCAACTTCTCCACCGCGTTCCTCGATTACATCCGCCGCCCCTGGGTGCTTGACAGCGCCAAACTCAGAAACCAGATCGGCTACAAATTCCGCTACTCCTCGCGCGAGACCGTGGAGATCATGCTCCGGGCCAAGGGCTTGATTTAGGACCGGCCCGGTAGTATATAGAAGGGACAGCATGGCCCATCAGGGGCGGCCTTGGGGGAAATGATCATGAACATTGCGGAAGTGAAAGCAAAAATATTGCCTGTGCTCAAAAGGCATGACGTCAAACGCGCCGGCGTATTCGGCTCGCTGGCCAGGGGAGAGGATACCAAGGAAAGCGACATTGACGTCCTGGTTGAGTTGCCTCAGGACGCCAGCCTGCTCGACCTGGCCGGGCTGAAAATTGAGCTTGAGCAAACTCTGGGCAAAGAGGTTGACGTGCTGACCTATGATTCCATCTATCATTTGCTGCGGAGCCGCATCTTGAGAGAAGAGGTGAGGATTTTGTGAAAAAGGATGTCCGCATACACCTGGCGTTCATCCTGGAATGCATCGATCTGATCGAAAAATATGTCGGGGGCGTCAGTTTCGATTTTTTCATGGGGTCCGCCCAATTGCAGGACGCGGTAATCAGGCGGATTGAATTAATCGGGGAAGCGGTTCGCAATGTTCCTCAAGAAATCCAGGCCGGCAACCCGGGAATTCCCTGGAGCCGCATAGCGGGGATGAGGAACATCTTGGTTCACGACTATCTCGGGATTGATCTCAAGACGGCATGGAATGTGGCCACCAAGGAAATTCCGGTGTTGAAAAAGCAGATTTCGGGTCTGAAGAAAAAACTGTGACCAGCCGCATGACGCGTTTTGCGCGGGCGGGAATGACGCCGCCCCGGTCTTGTCATCCTGACGCTGCATGAGCAATGCCGGACAATTCAATAGGGAGAATCATGAAAATGACAAAAAGAATTTTGACCGCTGCTTCGGCGATTGCTTTTTTGCTGGCTGCGCCAATTTCTGTGTCGGCGGGCTCAAATCCGGCCGGCATCCGCGTTGAGGGCGTAAGGTTTGTGGACGGGGCGGGCCGGGAAGTGATCCTCCGCGGGGTCAACGCGGGCGGTCGGAGCAAGCTGCCTCCGTTTTATCCGTTTGAGGCGAAGCCTGATTTCCAGGCCGGGCTTGAGAAGTACGCGGACGGCATCCGGGACATGGGCTTCAACGTGGTGCGTATGCTCGTGATCTACGAGGCCGCGGAGCCTGAGCGCGGAAAATATGACGAGGAATACCTGAAAAAATATGACGCGATGGTTTCCGCATTTTCTCGTCGCGGGATTTATGTGATCGTGGACAGCCACCAGGACTTGTTCAGCCGGCGCTTCTGCGGGGACGGGTTCCCGGACTGGGCGCTTTCGGAAAAATACCGGGCCATGCCGGCTCACGCGGATTGCAAGAACTGGGGGCTGCGTGACTTCACCTGGCCGGTGGCGAGCACGCTGGATGATTTCTGGTCCGGCAAGGACGGTGTGCAGGAAAGCTACGCGGCGTTTTTCAAGATGCTGGCGGAGCGGTACAAGGACGAACCCGCGGTGATCGGGTTTGAGCCGATCAACGAGCCGTTCCCGGGCAACCGCGGACGCTTGAGCATCGGATGGTGGTATGAGCACCAGCTCTTCCCGCTCTACAAACGCGTGGCCGATGCGACACAGTCGGTTGACAAACGCTTCCTCATTTTCGCCGACATCTGCCCGCTGGAAAATCCCCGGCTCTGGAGCACGCGCAGGCCGAGGCCGGACATAAAAAATCTGGTCTATGCCCCGCACTACTATGACCTCGGGACTTTCGGCATCCTGTCCGAGTCGGGATTGGAAAAGAAGTTCATGCGCGGCGGCCTGAAGAAGCAAACAAAGCAGCGCGACTTCTGGAATACGCCCATGCTGGTCGGGGAATACGGCATCTCCCCGCTCCACAAGAGCGCGGCCCGGTATTTGACGAATCTTTATTCGGTCTTTGACGCGCTGAAAATCTCCGGAACCTTCTGGGAAGCGTCCATGAGCGCGGTGATCTGGAATATGGAAAACACCAGCGTGTTCAACCCCGACGGGACCGTCCGGCCCGCTGCCCGAAGCCTGGACCGGCCATACCCCAGAGCAGTGGCCGGGACCATCAAGTCCTTCGCCTTTGATCCCGAAGGCCCGAAGTTCGAACTGACCTGGCAGGAGCAGCCGGGTATTTCCGCGCCAACCGAAATCTACTTGCCGCGCGCGATTTTCACCGACAGCCCGAAAGTCTCGCTTGAGCCCGGGGCTGATTTTGAATTTGACCGGCCGGCATCTCTGGTGAAGGTAAGACCATCGGGGCGAAACATGGAAATGAAAGCAGTCGTAAAGAAGCCGTGAGGCGAGGGAAAAAAATGGACGCCGGGGAAAAAATTCGGTTCAGAGTAATAGCGGTTCTTGCGGTATTTTTCGCCGGGGCCGCGCTTTCCGCGGAAAAGCCGGAGTATAAGCCGGTGAAGGCTCCGCTCTGGCCGGGGCTTCGCAAGAAGGTTGACTCGGACCAGGCCAAACGGCTGAAGCCATATCTTACGGGCGCGGGCGGGGACATATTATTCGCCTCGGATTTGCTTTCCGAGGTCGGCCGGGGCGGGACCAACGCCGCCGCGGCTTTGGGCAACGGCCGGCTCTCGGTGGAGATTTCGCCCTGGGCGCAGCTTACGGTTGTGCGCTGGCCGAGCCCGCTTTACGGCCACCAGCTCCGATATTACACGCTTCCCGGCACTGAAGACCGTCCGGTGCGGATGGGCGCGGAGGCGCCTTCGGCTGACTGGCGTCTTTACGGCCACCCGCAGGAGCCGTGTGAGAGTTTGGGCTCGCGCGGCGGGCTGGTGCTGGATTCCGGAACCGTGGTCTGGCTCGGCGGTCCCGAGGTGACGACCAACCGCATATTCTATCCGGAGGACAGCATGAATCTGATCACCTGGCTCTACATCCATCCGGAGCTCACAACCGTGGTGACGGATTTCGTGGACCCGGACCGTGACCTGCTGGTGCGGCATTTCCGGATCCTGGGCTCGGCCAAAAAATTCTTTTACCATTCCACCTTTGCCCCGGTGATTGCCGAACCCGACGAAGGCAAAGACTGGACCTCAAAGCACGGCGGGTTCGCAACCGTTTACCTGGCTTCGGACCAGGTGGTGGTGGCTTTCAAGCCCAAGAGCAAAGGTCTTGCCCGGCCCCGTAAGCTGAAAGCCGCGCCGGAGTCCGCGTCGGCCCTGGACGCGGCATATCCCGGAGGCGGGACTTTTGTGGCCTGGGGCTTCATGGAGCCGGTATCGGGCTTCCAGGTCGGCGCGGACAGGTGCGAGACCAAAGTCCCCGCCGATGATCCTCCCGGAGGATTCGATGACGCATCGGACGGCGCTCTCTCCGGCAACGCGCTCTACACCGGGCCCGGCGACGCCGCGCTGAGCGTTGACCTTGCCGGACTTGAGAGCGTGAACGTGGTCATGGCGATTGCGGACTCGGCGCAAAAAGCGGTTGCGCTCGTAAACCAGTCTCGCGCGCAAGGCTACAACTCCATGAAGCAGCGTTCAATTGAGCAGTGGCAGGACCTGGGCAAGGACATTCATCTGCCCAGCCAGGCCGACACGGTAACGCAACGCGTGATCCGCCGCTCGGTGTTGAACGTTCTGGCCGGGCAGGACAAGGACTCCGGCGCCATTGTCGCCTCGGTCTCGGCCCAGCCCCCTTATCATTATGACTATCCCCGCGACAGCGCGTTTTTTGACCTGCTCCTGGATATGGCCGGGTTCACGCGGCAAGTCACCAGACACCACCTTTATTTCGCCCGCACCCAATACACCAAGCGGCTGGCGTTCTCGCCGGTATGGATGGTCAACTTTCGCCCGCCCTTCTTCGACCCCTCCGGCAACTGGCCGCAGAAAATGTCCACCGACGGCAGTTCGCCAACCAGCTTCTGGGCCAACCCCTGCGAAATCGACGAGACCGCGCTAACGGTCTGGAACTTCTGGAGGCATGAAAAAGTTTTGCCCGAACCCGAAAAACAACCGTACCGAGACGCCATCAGTCCCGCTTTCCTCCGAGCAGCCGACAACCTGCTCCAATGGATTGACCTCAAGAAAGACTGGACCAAACCCGCCATCGAAGACGACAGCTTCCCGCCCGACGCCACGCTCCATGGAGCCTCTTCCGCGCTCACCGCCATGGCTGCGGCTTGCGACGCCGGGCCGAGATGGGGTTTCCCGGAAACGAAAACGCAAAACTATTGCGAGGCCGCCAGGTCGCTGCGCGCGGGCATCCGGGCCAGGACGGTATATCCGGAGGTGATAGCGAAGGCCGGTTTCCGGGGCAAGGCCTGGACGCTGTGGCCGGCGCCGGCCTGGGACGATTTCACCGAGCCGGGCGCCAAGGCCTTGAAAGAAGTTCTGGCGGAGAGCATCCGGAGCAAGGCGAGCAAGGAGGCGCCGGGTTTTGCGTATCTGGGCGAGGAAATCACTTCGCTGGCATTGGCTGATCCCGGAGGCGAGTACCGGCGTTTATTGGAGGACGCGCTCAAGCTGCTTACCCATGAAGTGCCGTTCCACGGCACGGATTGCTACGGCGAGATCACCATGTGGGGAGATTTCGCCGGAGACGGATCGCGTGTGGCCCAGCAGCGCACCGCCATCCCCCACCTCTGGAACGGGACCACGGTTTATCTGGCCGCGCTCGCCATCTACGAGCCGGAGTTGTTCAAGGAGATGACCCCGCCCGTGCCGTGAAATCGCAGATCGCAGCCGGAACTTGAGGAGTCTGGCCGGTCAGGAATTCACGGGGTCAGGCCCGGAGGGGTCTGGCCTTATCGTCGCAGCTCGTTCTCCTGCGAAAAGGCCTGACCCCACCTGACCGGCCTGACCCCATGAATTTGGGCCTGACCCTGCAAACAAAGGGCAGGTGCATGGAATAGGAGAAGGAAGGAATGGATTACTGGTTCAACCTGAATGCGGTCAAGGGCGCGATCCCAATTGCGGGCTCGACCTTTTTCAAGGGGCTGATGAGCAGCTTCGCCACCGCGAGCGTGTTCGCGGGCTCGAACCTTTTTCCGGAAGGCAAGCAGTTGCTGCCCGGGCCGGCGTCCTGGATCGGAGTCCGCTGTCCGAGAAAGCGAGCGATGATCGTCACCGACCAGTTCGCGCAGCGGTTCGCGGTCAAGGTTGAGGCCGCGTTCCGGGACCAGGCCGGTTTTACAACCTCGGTCTGGAGCGAATGCGAACCCGAGGCCCCGCTCGAGAGCGTCAAAAAGCTGGCCGCGGCAATGAAGGCTTTTGAGCCGGACCTGATCGTCCCGGTCGGGGGCGGCTCGGTCATTGACACCGCCAAGGCGGCCTGGGTTTTCTACGAGCGGCCCGAGTTCACGGACCTGCGAATGGTCACGCCCTTCCTGCCGCTCAACCTGCGCAAGAAAGCGATCATGGCCGCGGTCCCGACCACCGCGGGCACCGCCTCCGAAACCACTTCGGCCATGGTGGTGACCGAGGAAGAAACCGGGCGCAAAATCCCCTTGCAAAATCCCGAACTGATGCCGGACTTCGCGCTCTTGAACCCCGAGTTCACCATCAGCATGCCGCCGGCGCTGACCATGGGCTGCGGCATTGACGTGCTCACCCACGCCATAGACGGCCTGCTCTGCACCCGCGCCGGCGATTTCACCGACGCCATGGGCGTGAAATCCCTGGAGCTGGTCTTCAAGTGGCTGCCGCGCGCGCATAAGAACGGCCGGGACAAGGAAGCGCGCCACCGCATGCTCATGGCCTCGTGCATGGCGGGCATGTGCTTCGGGAATTCCGCGACCGCGCTCACCCATTCCCTGGGGCACGCGCTGGGCGCGAGCTTCAAAGTGCACCACGGGGTTGCGGTCGGAATTTTTCTGCCCTATGCGCTCCAGTTCTACCACCCGGCCACGGACCGGATCTCTCTCGTCGCCAAGACCCTGGACCTGCGCGCAGATTCCAAAGACCAGGCGCTCGCGGCCGTGCTCACCGCTCTCAAGGAATTTTACGGCAAGCTGGACGCGCCCAGGACGATAAAGGAACTAGGTGTTTCGCGCCCGGACTTTGACGCGGCCCTGCCCAGGCTGGCGCAGCTTGCGCTGGACGACCCGAGCGGGTTCGCAACCCCCCGGCCCGCAAGCCTGGAGGAATGCAGGCGGTTGCTCATTTATGCTTACGACGGCAAGGACGTGGATTTCTAGATTCCCAACGAAAGTTGAGGGGTCTGGCCGAAATCCCGAATTCGCGGGGTCAGGCCCGAGGGGTCTGGCCGGTCAGGAATTCACGGGGTCAGGCCTTAACAACGAAGCTCGAACTGCGAAGTTAAGGCCTGACCCCACCTGACCGGCTGACCCCATAAGGAATAAGGAAGGAGGTATGGGTGATTAAAAGTTATCATGGCAGATTTCTTGCCGTTGATTTGACCCGGGCCGCGGTCGAGGACTTGCCGCTTCCGGAAGACCTGCTCAACGATTTCATCGGCGGCGCCGGCCTTGCCGCGGCAATGCTCTATGACCATCTGAAGCCGGGTCTGGATGCGCTCTCGCCGGAAAGTCCGCTGGTGTTCGCCACCGGGCCTCTGGTCGGGACCAGTATCCCGATGGTCAGCCGGTACGCCTTGGCCGGGCTTTCGCCGCTGACCGGCTTCTGGGGAGAGGCCACCAGCGGCGGCCAGTTCCCGTTCCGTGTCAAAGGCTCGGGTTACGACGGCCTGCTCATCACCGGCAAAGCGGACAAGCCGGTTTATTTGAAGATCGACAATGGCAAGGCGGAAATCAAAGACGCATCGCATCTCTGGGGCAAAGACACTTATGAGACGCAGGATCAGATCAAGGCGGAGTCGGGCAGGGACTTGAGCGTGGCCTGCATCGGGCTGGCCGGGGAAAAAATGCTGCGCTACGCCTGCGTGATCAACGACCGGGGACGCGCCGCGGGACGCTGCGGACTGGGAGCAATCATGGGCTCGAAAAATCTCAAGGCCGTGGCCTGCGCCGGGAACCGGAAGGCCCCGGCCGCGGACGAGGCGCAACTAAAAGAACTGGCCAGGGAAGTCCGCTCCGTCATCCGCGGCGACCTCACCTCCAAAGGACTATCCGAATACGGCACCATCCTTTCCATGGACATGGGAATGATCCTGGGAGACGTCCCGGTCAAGTATTTCCAGAAGTCGGTCTTCCCCGCGGAGCGCGTAAGCGGGCAGGCGCTCCGGGAGTCGCGCCTGATTGAAAGCTCGGCCTGCCTGGGCTGCCCGGTGGCCTGCGGCCGGGAGGTCAGGGATTTCAGCGCCGAGATCAAATCGGTGGACGGACCGGAATACGAGACCGCGGCCGCGTTCGGGCCGCTCTGCATGAACTATGACCTCGATTCCATCATCCTGGCCAACCACATCTGCAACCGCAGCGGGATCGATACCATCTCCGCGGGAGTGTGCATCGCCTATGCCATGTATCTCTACGAAACCGGCGCGCTCAAGAAAAGCGACATTGGCATGGAGCTAAAGTGGGGCGACGGCGAGGCAATGGTCAAGCTGGTAAAGATGATCGTTGCCCAGGAAGGGATCGGGAAATTACTTTCCCAGGGAACCTTGCGCATGGCCCAAGAGTTGGGCCGGGACGAGGACGAGGCCGCGCAGGTCAAGGGCCTGGAAATACCCATGCACGACCCCAGGGCCTTCCACGGTATGGCCATTTCCTACGCCACCGGGCCCAGAGGCGCCTGCCACCTCAAGGGCGATTATTTCAGCATCGACCTGGGCAAGCGCGTGCCCGAACTCGGGATCAAAAACAAAAACCGGCTGAGCGCGGACAACGACAAGGCCGCCATGGCCGCCAAATACCAGAGCCTCCGAGACCTCTACGACTCCCTGCTCATGTGCAAGTTCTCCCCCATCTCCGTCACCCTGATCGCAAAAATCTTGTCCGCAATCACCGGCCGGACGTGGGAGCCGAAAGACCTGCTTATCGCCGGCGACCGCTCAATCAACCTCAAGCGCGTCATCAGCAACCGCCTCGGCCTGACCAGCAAACACGACAAGCTCCCTCAAATCTGCGCGCAAGCGCTCCCCGAAGGCGGCGCCGCCGGAGTCAAGCCCGACATGGACCGGATGCTCAAGGAATATTACGAATTCCGGCAATGGGACTTCGCAACCGGCAAGCCGAAAAAGGAAAAACTGCTGGAACTCGGGCTGGACCAGGCGGCCAAAGACCTCTACTAAGCACCAAGCATTCTTCAATGTGCGAGGGACTTTAGTCCCGAATCAATCTCGATTTGACAACATTTTCAAAATGCGCTATGTTGCATATTGGCATAGTAGTATTTGCGGGTCGGATGTAGGGGCGAGTGGCCCGCGGTGAGCCGAGCCGAACCGGCGTTCGCCTTGGGTTCAGGGGGGGGACAGATATTGTTGTAGGGGGACCGACACTCCTGTCGGTCAGAGGACGCCAGTAGTTCAAAGCGCTCAAAAGAGCGCCTTTTTGATTCTTTAAAAGGTAAGGGGAGATACAAAATGACCAAAAATAAAAATGTAAAATACCAAGACCGGAGACCCGGGCGCTTCGTGGACACCTTTAGTAAATCCGACTTGACAGATTTTAAAAAGTTGCCATTATTGGAATATCGGCAAGAGGCGTTGGCAATGCAGGATAAATATCGACATTTTCCTTTAGCAATTACCTTACATCTGTCTATTTGGATAGAGGGATATAGCTATGCCTGATAAAAACCCGTGGGATGGCAAATGGGTTCCGGGAGTCTTGAACAAATCCCAATCATCAACCCTTATTCATGGATACATAAAAGACATGTCTCAGGAAGATTTTGATAAATTTGCCGGTCGTTCTTCCATAGATCTAAGAATATCCGAGGAAGGATATAAAATGAAAAAGGGGTCAATTAAGCCGTGCGCCGGAAATTATCAATCAGATTTTCTTGATAATCATGATTTTGCCGAAAAATTGGTTCTCAATACTAAAGGCTGTTTTGACTTGGAAAAAGGGAAATGTTATGTTTTCCGTTTGCAAGAAAGCCTTACTGGCGCAATATATAATAAAAATATTTTTGGGCAAGCTACAGCGAAAAGTTCTGTTGGCAGAATGGATGTAATTGCAAGATTAATTATAGACGGTCAGCGACAATATGATTTCTTTGATTCAGAGGGGGACCCTTCAACCGGATCTATGTTTCTAGAAATTATTCCCATTAGCTTTCCTATCTGCATTAAAAAGGGTGTTTCTCTGAATCAAATACGCTTTTTCTATGGCAATATTGAAGATTCAATAATATCGGATGAGGGTTTTATTAAAAGCGTTCTACATAATAGCGACGATGGAAGCGTTTATTTGTCCGTCGATTTAGCAAATTCATCAAATATTAATGGTAAACCCTGTTGTGCATTTAGAGCAAAAACAGATATTAATGAGAATGAATATATTAATCTATGGACAACGAAGACTGACCCTAAGCCAGATCCTCACAATTATTTTGATATTATCGATTCTCAAAATAAAAGATTGACAATCGAGAGTGACAGATTTTATCTGTTAAAGTCAAAAGAACGTATATCTCTGCCACCAGGGGTTGCTATTTATGCGCGTGCTATGGATGAAACTTTAGGAGAGATGCGGATTCATTATGCTGGATTTGCTCATCCATTTTTCGGCTATGAAAGAAGCGATGGAATTGAGGGGACGCCATTAATGTTTGAAGTAAGAGGTCATAACATGAATGTTAATTTAAATCACGGCGAGCGACTTGCAAAATTAGTTTTTTATAAAATGTCTCAAGAAGCTCCCGATAGAGAAAAAGAGAAAGATGAAGAATCGTTTTACGACTTGCAGGAAGGAATTAAGCTTTCAAAATATTTTGGAGACTGGTCTTAATTTACTATGGCTAATTTGGGTAGGGGATGCTAGGCAAAGGAGATATCCGATGAGAAGAGATTTACTTACAGGAAATTTATTTTCAAAAAAAAGTGACGTACGCCTATCCCGCATTACAAAAAGAGACATGGTCTTCAATGGCGACAACTTAACGGCACTAAGAAAATTGATAATTTCTCACCAAATCAAGTATCCTAATATTGACGAATGGTTCGATGATAAAGTTATTCATGGTATAAAATCAGGAAACCGTATTGCTTATGTCGGTTTTATGAATGATAAACCGATATTATCCGCTGTCTTAAAATTGGATGAAAATGCAAAATTTTGCCATGTTAGCATTACTGAATCTGCGCAAAACTGTAATATAGGAGAAATTGTATTTTCTATGATGACATTAGATGCCCACCGAAAAGCGAAAAGAATACATTTTACACTTCCAGAGAGTTTGTGGAGCGAGAAAAAGTCCTTTTTCGAGTCTTTTGGATTTAGAAACCCTATTGTAAGCGAAAGACAATACAGGATGAATGATAAGGAATTATGCTGTGATGCTTCTTTCACCGTTGTCTGGGACCATGTACTTCAAAAATTACCTAAAATAACCAGTACCATCATCGATTCATCGGAAAATTTATTCGGAGGGGTCCTGCTAAGTATTAAACCAGAATATGTAAAAAGAATATTCTTGGGCCAAAAAACTGTTGAAATAAGGAAAAGATTCGATAAAAAATGGCAAAATAGAAAGGTCATTATTTATTCGTCATCCCCTGTTCAAGCTTTGGTCGGATATGCTACTATTGATTATATAATAGAAGGGCGGCCTGATGAAATATGGGAACGTTTTGGCGATTGCATTGGCGGCTCAAAAGAAGAATATTATGATTACACTTCGCCTTCTGCTAGTGTATTTGCAATAGTATTGAAAAATATTGATCGCTATTTGGAAGAAATTCCTATTTTCCAAATTAATCATTGGTTGGGCAAAGATATAAAAGCACCCCAGTCCCATGTCTCGTTAAGGAAAAATTCTCTATGGTGCGATGCAGTATCAATAGCGGAACTCCTGCATAATAGATTCCACCTGGAAACTATTAATTGCTATGAACCACATCTATAAATGTGATATCTTGTGAGATTTTGAGATTTTTGGGTCATGAGATTTTGTGGTAAGAGCTCTACAAAGAACAAAGCTTGAGACCGTGGGGGCAATACCGGGCACGGCAACCACGCCTCGGCGTGGCCCTACAATGCAGGGCCGCAATGCCGGGTACAGCAAGCCATGCCCCTACATGACCCCTGCAACTTGCCCATTTCCCTACTTCGTCCCATGAGGGTTCAGGCGAGAAGTGACTACGAAGGGCATGTGCCCCCTGTGATTTGCCTTTTCGCACCCTCGAAAACTGCCGAAAACTGCCTGCAAGTCATTGAAAACAAAGGTGGATAAAATGTGTTTAACCAGATTGAAACTCGGCCAATTTGCGCGAAAACGGAGATTTCCTTTCAACTTCAATTCCGTGTGAGCGATTTTAGTCGCGATTCTCGTGAACATTTTTTGCTATTAATAGAGGGAGGAGAAGCTCCAGCAAGCTGTCGCGTTTCGGCGTTTCTGCCCTTCGGCTCGGGTTTACCCTTGCTCAGGACAGGCGTTTCGGAGTTTCGGCGTTTCGGTGTTTGAATTAAAACCCGGAACGCGGAACACGGAACATCGCGAAGCGAAGCGGAGCGAACGGCAGTGCAGAGAGCTGGGCGGCGCGTCCGCGCCGCCGGTCTCCTGCTACGCGGACCTAAAATTCTGGGGTCAGGCCTCTACGCCGGAGAGCGAGCAATGATGTTGAGGCCAGACCCCCCGGTCCGCTTCGCGGGATGGAACAGCTCCGCACTGATCAGCAATGGGAAGAGAGGAGAGAGGAATTCGGTCCGAGTCAAGACAGGACCGGCGGCCAGGACCATCACCTGGTGGGGTCAGGCCTTTTCGCAGAGGTTCAAGCTGCGATGATAAGGCCAGACCCCTCCGGCGAGAAGACCCGGGCGGCGAGAATTCGGCGCCAATCGCGGCGTCTCCCGCGCCCCTTTCGCTCCAACTTTTGAAGAAAGTTGTTCCGAAGTTTCGGAAGCACGAGCGAGTCGCTCGAGCTGGTTCCGATGTTCCGAAGTTCAACTCCGAAACACCGAAACCCCGGAACCCCGGAACAATCTTTCCGCCGCAAGTCTCGTCCTGCATCTGCGCCGCAGCGCCGCGCCCTAAATCATGGGGTCAGGCCGGTCAGGTGGGGTCAGGCCCAAATTCATGGGGTCAGGCCTTTTCGCAGGAGAACGAACTGCGAGGATAAGGCCAGACCCCTGGTGCGCGACGCCGCGTGCCGGCTCTCGGATGACAGCGATTATGACCGTTCTTTGACAGCGCATTGTTACGACGCAGTGGAGCTACAAAATAGTTCCGCAGTTTCGGAAGCTCGAGCGACGATGCCCGAGCATGTTCCGAAGTTCCGAAGTTCTTAACACCGGAACACCGAAACTCCGAAACACCGGAACCTTACAGGTTCGGCTGCGTTTTTTCATTGTTCGATGCGTGGACAATCATGGGGTCAGGCCCCGGGGTCCGCGCAAGGCCGGGCTCGCCTTATTCCGGCCCCGATCTAGATAAGGGGATAACCGTGATCCTACTTCGTCCCTTGAGGGTTCAAGCAAGGGGCGACTTCGTAGGACAAGCTGGCGGGCATTTTGCTGAATCCCGCTTTAAGGCGGGACGACGCGGAATTGGATTGGTTTCCGCCGGACCTTAACTACGCAACGCAATTGACAGACAAGGCATTCGGCAAGCTCAGCCCAGGAGAGTGTCTGTCCTCCGAAGTGTTGAATTTCGAGGATGCTATTGCTATGCCCTGCGGGGGAAGAAGTAGAAAGGTAAAAAGGTCAAAGAGTTGAAAGGAATCCATCTTGAATTTCCAACTCTCAGCTCCGAATTCCTTCCTTATCAACCCATGCTTTTATCGCCTTTTATTTTTCTCCCGAATTTTGTTGCGCTGAATTTTTGACGCTACCGGTCTGCCCTGAGGGAGGGATAAAGTTGCAAAGTTGGAAAAGTTGCAGGGTTTCAGGGCCGGATGGCTTTGCAACCTTGAAACTTTGAAACCTTGTAACCTCCGACAGACAAGAGTGTCTGTCCCCCGAATCTCAAGCGCACATCGAAGAATCCACCGAGTGCCGATTGCCGAACCCCGATTCCCTTTTGCTCATCCTCCGAGTGCGATGAGTAAAAAGCTGATCTTCTGGCCGTCGTGGAGCGTGGCATTGAGGTCTTCGATTTTTTCGCCGGTGGGATCGATGATTGCGGCCACGGATTCGGAGAATCGGTTTTGCTTTTGGTCCCAGAGTCCTTTGGGCATTTTCTTTCCGAAGCGGCGTTTGATTTCAGACATGAGGTCTTGGAAGGCCGCTGGCTCCGGCAGTTCGAATTCGGCCTGGCCGGCACCGAGCCAGTCCTTGAGTATTCCCTTAAAAGCCACCTGGACTTTCATTGGCTTCAACGATTCCATTCATGGGGTCAGGCCGAAATCCCTTGGGGTCAGGCCTTAACTTCGGAGTTCGAGCTTCGTTGTTAAGGCCTGACCCCGCGAATTCGGGATTTCGGCCTGACCCCTCGCTGACTCCTAATTCCTATTAATATTCCGCCCACTTTTTCCCCCAGTCGGTCTTGAGCCACCCGTTGATCCGGGCTTTGCCTTTGGTTGGGTACCAGATGAAATCGTGGAAGAAGTAGGACCCGAACACGAAGAAATAAACGAGGGGGGTATGGAAGAATATTTTCTGGAATTTTGCGAGCCGGGAGTTGAACCAGAAGGGCTTGACAAAGGAGATGGCCGCGTTCGACCCGACCTCAAAACCCCAGGACTCCCTGGAGATGTCGTCGCCGACGATTTCAATGTCTTCGGGCCGGCCGTTTCCGAGTCCGCGCTCGGTTGCGATCCGGATGTACTTGATGGTCATGGGATCAAAGCCCATGAGTTTGGCCGCGACCGCATCGATGGCCACCTGGTCGGAGGCGGCGAGGATGACGCCCTTGTTGACCGGGGTCATGGTGCGCGGTCCGGGTCCGTTGCCGGCGACGGTTCCGTCCATCACCGCGAATATTCCGGGGTGGATTTCCTTCTGGATGGCCAGAAGGTCGACCAGGGTTTCGTGAATGACCGAGTGGGTGTAATGGCGCTTCTTGGCCAGCAGTCCGCCGAAGGCGTTTTTCATGGCGCCGGTGGTGCCGGTGTAAACGTGGCACTTGACGGTCGGGAGGTGCACGATGTTTTTGCCGGGGAAGAAGTCGGGAATTTCGATGCCTTCGGGAAATATGCTTTGCAGGGCGAGCATTTGCGCCTTGGGTTTGTAAGGGATCCACTTCATGTCTTGCGGCCGGAAGTTGTAGAGCGCCTGGACGTCGTGTTTCTTGAATGCGGCGGTGAACTTGTTGAGCTTCTCGCCCTTGAAGGCGTTGGTCACCACGGTCTCGTTCTCGACCGCGGTGATCTCCTTGTAGCCGTTCTTGCGGAGATAGCCGAGCGTGGCGTCCATCTGCCAGGGCGTGGTGTTGGCGCCGGGGAAGAAGAAATGCCAGGAGATATTGGGCTTGATGATGGTGGGGACGGAGGGGGAAAGCGCCTCTTTCATCCCGGCCAGTTCAAACAGCCGGAGATAGTCCTGCTCCACCCGCTCCGGTGTCGTGAACAGCGCCGCCACTTTGGATTTGGACAAGCAACACTCCTTGCAACGACCTTCTGGTCTTGAGTATAGAATATCCCGGCGCGACCTTCAATGAAATTGCCGAGGGGGTCAGTCGCTTCCGTCGAAAAACATTTTGACCAGCAGGCCGAGCAGCCTGGCTCGAGAGGGCCGGGCGCAGGAAACGAGTTCGCTGGCGATCATCCGCGCAGTCGGGCTTTTGCGCAGCCGCCCGGCCAGGACGCGCTGGGCGCGCTGATTGAAGAAAAGCGACGACCACAGCGCTGGCCCGGCCAGTTCCTGCCTGCACATTTGCCACCAGGCTTTTTGGTAACGCAGGGGCTCGCGGTCGATCAGGGCTTGCGCCAGAAGCTCCGCGGTCTCGAACGAATAATACACTCCCTCCCCGCTGGCCGCGTGCGCCGCGCCCGAGGCGTCTCCGGCCAGGGCCCAGTTCTCTCCGACCACTTTCTGCTTTTTCAGGGTGGAAAACCTGAGCGCGGGGATCAGCCATTTCTTCCCGTCCTCGCGCAGCCTGCTTTTGATCCCCGCGAGTCCGGGCGTCTGGTCGATCAGGACCTCAAGGTAGCCGTATAAATCTTCCGCCTTGCATGACGACGCCCTGGTCCCCACCCCGATCGAGCTTTGCCCCCGGGCCGGAAAAATCCAGGCGTACCCGTCCATCCCGGGCACGAACTGCAGAGTGAACGGAAGGTCTGCAACCGGAACCGAAAGCGAAAGGGTCACGCAATAGTCCTGCTTCTGCCAGGCCGGGCAAAACCGGTTCCGCACCGCGCTCGCCGCGCCGTCAGCCCCCACCAGAAAATCAACCAGAACTTTTTGCCCCGCGGAATACTCAAGTTCAAAGCCGCCGGCCTTGGCCGCGAACCCGGTGACCTTGCTCGGCGAAAAAATCGCGCCCGCGGATTGGGCGAGCTTTAGCAGGAACTGGCTGAGTCTTTTGCGCGGCAAGGTGCAGATGGGAGGGTTGAGTTCGACGTCGATGACGTCGCGGTTAATGGTAATTAACCTCGCCCGGGCGTTGGCGAGGCATTCCTTCCGCAGGGGCTCGAGCGGGGCGAATTTTTTCCAGAGCAGGGGATCGAGTCCTCCGGCGCAGGGCTTGTTCCAGGGGGCGCGGTGGTCAAAAAGCAGTACCTTGAACCCGGCTTGGGCAAGTCTCGCTGCCAGCCAAGCCCCGGCGGGGCCTGCGCCGATTATGCCTATTTGCTTTGGCTCCATTTCCGGTCAAGCAGGCAAATAAATGGTGGGCGCTACAGGATTTGAACCTGTGACATCTACCGTGTGAGGGTAGCGCTCTACCGCTGAGCTAAGCGCCCACGCAACGAACCTATTTTACTCACCACCGCTCAAAAATCAAGCGATGTCCGGCCCAAGCCGGCTGAAGATGGCGGCGCGGAGTTGTGATTTGGCGGTTTTTGTTTTGGCGAATTTGATCTAATATAATTCGGGTAAAAATGACTCAGCGGCCAAAGATATTGTTCTCTTCGGTGTTCAAGCCGTTCGCGGAGGCGGACAACCTTTACAGCCGCAAGGACTCCAAGATCGAGATTTACCACAACCAGATCACCAAGTACCAGGGAATTTTCAGCCCGCGAGCGCACTACCCCACTTTCGGACTACATATCATAGCCAATAACCTGGGAGTGCCCTCAACGGTCCTGGACTTTCCCACCCTGCCCCGTTTCATTGAAGAGCTCAAGAAAGGATATGATTACGTGGGAATCGGCTCCATCGCTCCCAATTTCCAAAAGGCAAAACGCATGACCGAAGAAATTCGCAAATACTCCCCCCAAACCAAAATCGTCCTCGGAGGGTTCTGCGCCTTCATTGAAAACCTGGACAAGATGCTCGAGGTTGATTACATCTGCCGCGGAGAGGGAATATCCTTCATGCGCGAGCTTTTGGGCCGGCCTGCGATTTTTGAGTTCCGCCAGCCGGACACCTATAGCTGGCCGCGGGAAATCCTGGGGGTGCCCATTTTCTGGGGAAAAAAAGACCCCATGCTGCTCCCGGGACTGGGCTGTCCCTATGGCTGCGATTTCTGCAGCCCGAGCCATTCCTTTGGAAGAAAGCACATCAAGTTCCTGAAGACCGGCCAGGAGCTCTTTGACCAGATAATCCGGCTCGGCAAATTATGCAACTCAGACATGTTCAGCCTGATGGGAGATGATAATTTTCTCGCGGACAAAGCCCGCGCGCAAGAATTGCGCGAGCTGATTCTCCAAAGCGGAAAGCAGCTGAACCTGTTTCTTTTTGCCAGCGCCAACCTGGTTTCGGAATGGGCCCCGGAAGAGCTCGCGGAAATGGGCGTCCACTCGATCTGGATCGGAAGGGAAAGCAAGTTCGCCCCTTATGCCAAAAACAACGGCATCGACATGAAGGGCCTGCTCCAGGATTTGCGCAAGAGCGGAATCAAGGTGATCCTGAGCTCGATCCTGCTCATGGATTTCCACACCAAACAAAACATCTCGGAGGATATTGAAGACCATCTGGCGTGCAACCCGGCCTTCAGCCAGTTTGCCTTTTATTTGCCCTTGCCCGGGACCCCGCTCTACGACCGGATGAAGTCCGAAGGCCGGCTGCTCACGAGCATTCCTTTGGAGGAATGGCACGCGTTCAAGCAGCCGGTTTTTACCCACCCGGAGTTCAGCCTGCTCGAAGCGGAAAAAATACAGGAACAGGCTTTTCTTGAAGATTTTTACCGGCTGGGGCCGAGCATTGTCCGAACCATTGACACCGAAATCGACGGCCATCTTCACCTGCTGAATTCCAAACGGCCTTACCTTCGCGACCGCGCTCAATTCATCGCGCGCAAATTTTCAGCCTACCGCGCCGTGCTCAAAGCTGTTGAGCGCCTGGTCCCCAGGCCCAACATGGCCGAGCAGGCGCGCGAAGTCGGGAAAAAGCTGGAAAAAATCAGCCGCAATACCGGCGCGTTTGAAAACCTGGAAGCGCTCGGCCTTTACGGTTTCGGAAAGCTCCGCGAGTGGCGCACCCGCCATTTCGGGGATGCCCTCCAGCCCAAGACCACGCTCACCCGCTACCAGGGATGATCCGGGATTTGAAATCACTACTGTTCGGGAAAAATCTTCCGCTCATTGCCGGATTCGATAGCCCGGCGCTTATGGGCATTAACTAATTAGACGGACAAGGCCGTTTCCGAATTCGATTGGCCCGGCCATTCATGGCTTGGACTGCGATTGAAATTGCTTTTCGATAGCCCGGCCATTCATGGCCGGGAACCGCGACCGCCTAACCCCTTTGCTTCGGCCCGCGCCGGGGCGCGGGCCGAAGCAGGAGGGGGGTGGCCCCGGTTCCCCGGCGCTGAAGCGCCGGGCTATCGAAACCCGAACTCCCCAAATTATTTGGTTGATGACCATAAGCGCCGGGCTATCGAAAACCCGGCTGATCGGTCAAATTATTTAGTTGATGACCATCATGGCCGGGCTATCGAAAACCCGGCCGATCGGTCAAATTGTTTAGTTGATGACCATCATGGCCGGGCTTCGAAATCGAATTTCAACCGCAGGCTAAAACACGCGGGTCATTGTCCAGTTGATGGGATTGGGCAATTGCAACTCGTCCCGAAGCCGTCAAATGGGCCTGCGTTGAGCGCCGACGGAAAACCTATTAATTTTTCCCCGGACAGTAGTGGTCTAGATACGGCGCGAGTAAAATTCAATAGTCGGGAGTTCGGCGCTCGGGACCGTGCGAGCGAGCTTGCTCGAGATAAGGCAACGGGGCGGCGGCTTCAGCCGCGACTCTTCCCTTCTTCTTCCCTCATTCCCCGTTGCTCATCCCCGGGAAGTAGAAGAAAGTTTCTAAATGAAAATTTCCGGGATTTCTTCTTGACAAAATGAAGGGAAGGGGCTATAAGCCAGAATGAGGGAATCTCTTAAAAAAGGAGGGGCTTAAAATGGGGATGAACAAGGCATTGATCGGCAAGGAATATCCGATGGTGGAATTCGACGTGAACCCCAAGGACTTCAGCTATTACGCGGTGGGGAGCAACGACACGACCAACCCGTATTACTGGGACGAGAGCCGTCCGGGCGGTATCATCGCGCCTCCGATGTTCGGGGTTGTTTACGGCGGGATTTGCATCCCGGGCGTGGTCTTTGACAAGGAGCTGGGGATGAACGTGATGATGATGGTGCACGGCGAGCAGGACATGAGGTATTACAAGCCGGTCAAGGCCGGGATGAAGATCAAGAGCCGGGCCAAGATCGTGGACATCATCGACAAAGGCTCGGGCGAACTCTGCCAGTTCACGGTCACGAGCTGGGACCAGGCCGGCGAAAAGATTGCCGAGGCCTTGACCGGTTTCTTCGTGAGGGTGGGCGGTTCGGGCAAGAAGGGCGAGAAGGAGCCGGAGCCGGGTCCGGGCGCGACCATTTTTGAGGACAAGAAAAAGGTGCTGGCCAAGCAGACTTACATCTACGCCTGGGCCTCGGGCGACCACAACTTCATCCACGTCAACCCGGAGATGGCGGTCAAGATGGCCAAGCTGCCGGGCATCATCCTGCAGGGGCTTTGCTCCATGGCCTTCTGCCAGAACACCGTCGTTGACAAGCTGTGCAAGGACCGGAACCCGGAACTGCTCAAGCGGCTGGCCGTGCGTTTCGCCAAGCCGGTGTTCCCGGAAGACGAGCTGACCATCACCGGCTGGGAAATCCAAGGCGGTTCGCCCCGGAAGATCGGCTTTGAGGCCAAGCGCCAGGACGGCACCGTGGTGATCAAGAACGGCCTGGCCGAGGTTGCCTGAAATAATTGAAGGGCGGCTGAATTCCAATATAATAGGGTACGGCAATAATTAAGTAAGCTCCCTTATCGGTCATCGTCAAATTATAACGGCAAGGAGGTACGCAATGCCGGGGAGTGGAATTGGCTTCGCAGTTCTGGAAATCCTGGTCTTCGCGCTGGCAAGCACCTTGTTCTTTTACAGCTTCTATGAACGCATAATGCTGATCCGCACGGGCGCGCCCGAGGTGTTCAAACGCTGGGACAACCTGCCCGCGCGCATTCGCCTGATCATTGACGAGGTCGGCGGGCACATCAAGCACTTCCGCGACTGGTATGCGGGGCCCATGCATTTCGCCATCTTCTACGGGTTCTGCTTCCTGTTCATCTCGATCTGCAACTTTTTCTGGGAAGGCCTGGGGGTGACCCGGGAATCGTGGGAGCACATCGGCTTGGGGTTTATCGTCCCCTATGTCCGGGGCGAAACCGCTTTCCCGTTCGTAAGCGGGTGGGCCTGGTACCACGTGCTGATGAACATCTGGTTCGTGCTGGTGCTGGTCGCGATGGGAATGGCCTTCTACCGCAGGTTGATCGTGCGGCCGGAGCGGCTGGAGCTGACCAAGGAAGCGCTTTTGATTCTGGCTTTGATCACCGGCGTGATCGTGACCGACGTCTTCCTGGAAAGCACCAAGATGGCCATGGGCGAAGCAATGCCCGGAGCCTTCTTCTCGTCCCTGTTCGTGCCGGCGTTCAAGCCGCTTAACGCCAAGATCGCCTACGCGGTGATGTGGTGGCTGCATGCGGTCATCCTCCTCGGGTTCCTCAACTACCTCCCGATTTCCAAGCACATGCACATCCTGCTTTCCATACCCAATATCTTCATGCAGAGCCTTGAGCCCAAGGGCGCGGTCCCGCCGATCCCGGGTCTGGAGGAGCGGGAGGCCTGGGGCGCGCATACCATTCCCGAGCTTAGCTGGAAAGCCCTGATGGACGGCCTGACCTGCCAGGAGTGCGGCCGGTGCCAGGAGCAATGTCCGGCCTACAACACCAAGAAGCCGCTCAGTCCGAAGAAGATACATCTCGACATCAAACACCTTTTGGTGGAGGAGGGTTTTGTTGAGCCGGGCAAGGAGCGCGAGCCGATCATCAGCGATAAGTGGACCACGCCCGCGGAGGTCTGGAGCTGCACCACCTGCCGGGCCTGCATGACCGAATGCCCGGTGGGCAACGAGCACATACCCAAGATCATTGAATACCGCCGCTACCTGACCCTGATGGAAGGCAGCATCGCGCCGGAAGCGCAACTCACGCTCCAGAACCTGGAAAAGAACTCCAATCCCTGGGGCGTCGGGTTTGACCAGCGCGGCAAATGGGCCGAGGGACTGGACGTGCCGGTTTACGCCGAGGGCGCCCAGGCCGAGTGGTGCTACTACGTGGGCTGCGCCGGGTCGTTTGACGACCGCTACAAAAAGGTCTCGACCAATTTCGTTAAAATTTTGAAGAAGGCGGGCGTGAGCTTTGCGGTCCTGGGGGTTGAGGAAGGCTGCTGCGGGGACACCGCGCGGAGGCTGGGTAATGAATACCTTTTCAAGATCATGGCCGAGCAGAACATCGCCACCTTCAACAACTACAAGATCAAGAAGTTCATCACCACCTGCCCGCACGGATATAACGCCTTGAAGAACGAATACCGCCAGTTCGGGTTTCAGCCGGAGGCGGTCATGCACCATACCGAGCTCATCGCCGAACTGATCAAGCAGGGCAAACTGCGGCTGAACCAGCCGGTGGCCGCGGGCGCGGTCACCTATCACGACTCCTGCTACCTGGGACGGCATAACGACATCTACGACGCTCCGCGCGAGATCATCAAGGCGATTCCCGGCGCCGAACTCAAGGAGATGGGCCGCCATCTGAGCCGGTCGTTCTGCTGCGGCGCGGGCGGGGGACTGATGTGGCTGGAAGAGCACGGCGACCGCATGAACGTAAACCGCGCCAAGGAAGCGATCGGCACCGGGGCCAAGACCATTGCGGTGGCCTGCCCGTTCTGCCTGACCATGCTTGAGGACGGGGTCAAGGACGAGAAAATGGAGGAATCAGTCAAGACCATGGACATAACCGAGATCGTGGCCAAGGCAATCGCGGAATAGCATCCGTTTTAAGAAACCCAAAGGCCGGAGCCAAACCCTCCGGCCTTTTCTTTGGGCCTGACCCCACATCAATTTACTTGATCGGCGCGGCCAGTTTTTGCGCCGCGAGCGTAGGCGCGGATTTTTCGAGTGCGGTCCGCCAGGCGTTGAAGGTGAACTGGTTCATGGACATCTTGATTTTTTTCCCGGCCAGCTCAAGGGTGAAGGGCCGGGACTGGTTCTTGTTGGGTAGTGAAAACCTGGGCACGACTATCTTGGTGATCTCGGTCAGCGGTATCTCGAGGCGCTTGTTGAAGAGCGCGGACACGAACACCATGCGGTCGGGCAAAAGCGCGAGTATGCCCTTGTCCGGGATGAAGCCGCTGAAAACCGAGCAGTCATTGAGCAGCCGGAGTTCGTGGAAGTGGTTGTTGACCAAGTCGCGGCAGACGATCTCGGCTTTACGGCCCATCAAGTATGAGACCACCAGCACCGCGCCGACAATGGCGATGACAATGATTACCGGGATCATATCCGCTATTAAATTCTTGTCCATGGCTTGCTCCTTTCCGCCTCAGCCGATCGGCTGCGGGCCGGCGGACGGGGATATTTTCTCGATCGCCGCTCTCCAGGCCCCGTAAACATAAGGGTTGATATAGAACTGCCGCTTCTGGTCGTCAACGTAAATCTCCATTTTCTTGCCCATGCTCGTGGCAAAGAGCGAGAACCTGGGGGTCGCGATCCGGCTGATCCGGGTAAAAGGCATCTCGATGATTTCCCCCTTGCCCATCGGCCGGAAGACAATGCGGTCGCGGAACATGATCAGGATGCCGTCCTTGCCGGAAAAAAGCTTCCGCTTCTGCATGGCATAAACCATCATCTTGATTTCTCCCAGGTGGTTTTGAATCATTTCCCCGCAGATCGCGTCCGCCTTCCGGCGCTTCAAGTAGATAAAGGCAAACACCGCGATATTGATTCCCAGCACCAAGATCAGAATGATAATCGGCATCAAGATTTCAAACGTCTTGTCGTCCATGCACAACCTCCTGAACCCAAACAATATACCTCAACCCGCCGCGGCCGGCAACACTCGACTCCCCGCCCGCGGCGCCGATTGCAGCCTGAATTCATGGCCCGGACACTACTGTCCGCGTAGAGCAGAAAATTGACAACCACCCGTTCAAAGCTATAATAAAAACTCCAACCGTGGGGCTGTAGCTCAGTTGGGAGAGCGCTTGACTGGCAGTCAAGCGGCCGAGGGTTCGATTCCCTTCAGCTCCACCATTCTTCGCCCAGCGAACTTGCTTGCGCAAGTTCCGAGCTTCGAAGGGCAGGCCGGCCCGACGGCAAATCAGGTCCTTTATTTGCAGCCTGTTCTTGTTTATGGCGAAGGCTGCCCGCCCCGGCCCTGCCCGGGAGGCGAAGACCAAAGAGGGGCGCCCCGCTCAGGAAAATCCTCGGTGAACCCTTGAAAAAAATTTGAGACATTGCTTTCAATTAAATGGAATGATGTTATAATAATTTTTTGGCCGGGCTGGTCCCGCTGGTTCAAAAGAAAGCAAGGCAAAATGAAGAAGGAATACCAAATATCCGAATGCCGGATTATCGAGCGCTGCGGGGAAACGCAGTTCCTGGTCACGGTCTATGTGAACCCGGACAAGGACGAGAAACGCTATCTGGTGGACGAGCTCAAGATCGACGAGCACACGCTCAACTCCGCGCTCGACCCCGAGGAACTTTCCCGGCTTGAGTTCGAGCCCAACCACAGCGCGCTCATCTTCAAGCGGCCGCAAAATTATTCCGGCAAAGACCAGTTCCTGTTCAGGGTCGGGTCCACCGGAGTGTTCCTGTTCAAAGACCGGCTGGTGGTCGTGCTTTCCGACGACGTCCCGCTCTTCGACGGCAAGCAGTTCACCAAAGTCAGCTCGCTCAACGACCTGCTCGGCAAACTGATCTACCGCGCGATCAGCCATTTCCTCGAACACCTCCGCATCATCAACATGGTCTCCGAGGAGATCGAGCAGAAGGTCAACACCTCGATGGAGAACAGTTTCCTGATCAATATGTTCACGCTCGAGAAGAGCCTGGTCTATTATTTGAACGCGATCAACTCCAACAGCATGCTGATCGAAAAATTGAGGAACAACACTTCCAAGCTCGGTTTTGTGCCGGAGGAGATTGAATTTCTGGACGACGTGATGATCGAGAACAACCAGTGCCTGAAGCAGGCCGAGATTTATTCCAACATCCTGGCCAGCCTGATGGACGCCCGGGTTTCCATCGTCAGCAACAACCTCAACATCCTCATCAAGTTCCTCAACATCCTGACCATCGTCATCATGATCCCCACCTTCGTAGTCAGCGCATTCTCCATGAACGTAAAAATCCCCTTTCAGTTGTTCCCTTATGCCTTCTGGCTGATCATGGCCATCGCCGGAGGGGCCGCATTGCTCATCGTCCTGTTCTGGCGATACAAGAAGTGGTAGCCATTGGGGTCTGAACACGCCATTTGCAATTCAAATGTTATCGACTTAAATTCAGCTTGAGGGTTCTGTCCCGGAATTCAGGTGGAAAAAGGGCATGGCCGTTCCGGGAACTTTGAACCTTGAACTTTGAACTTGAAATCGCTTGACAGCTATTTGGCAAGGGCTATGATTTCGGTTAAGGAGAAAAAATGGAAGAAAACGCTTCAAGGCGCCTGAGCAAGAAGGTCGTTTTTGATCCGGCGATCAAGCTTGACCGGATTTGTTGGGTGCTCGAAACTTCCTGCCCCTCCTGCCGCGAACCGCTGGAAGTGGTGTTTGACGCTCAGCCTACCGAACTTGAGATCGGAGAAGCCGAAAAAGAGCCGTGCGACGAGTGCACCGGGAAAGTTGCCGCGGAAGACCAGGACCTGATCGAGGAAATCGCCGAGTTGCTCGAGGACGAGCATAGCGACCACAAGAGTTGACGCCGGTTTCGATCTTTTGCGGCTCCGACGAAAAACCCCTGGAGCGCCGGAACAAGCCGGAGTAAGCTGCTCGAACCTCCGAAACTCCAGGACATTTCCTTTACTTTGTCCCCGCCTTTGTTAATCTAAGCCCCCATGAAGGCGCGCAAGCTCCATTTCCTGAGCATCGACGCCATGCCTTGGTCCATGCTCCAGCAGTTCCTCAGACGCGGCTCCCTGCCGAATTTTTCCAGGCTGGAAAAAGAAGGCGCTTCCGCGCAAGGCATGGTCGCTCCCGGTCCTGACGCCACCACCCCTCCAGCCCACGCCGCGCTTCTCTGCGGCTGTCCCGCCCAAGACCACGGCATCTACAGTTACGAAGAGCCGGTGATCGAAAACGGGGTCATCCACCCGTGGAAGAAGCGGTCCGGGTTCGATGCCTGGCGCCTGCAGGCCGAGCCCTTGTGGGTTGGTTTTTTACGCGCCGGGCGAAAGACCGCGTTGCTCCATTTCCCGCTCTCCAGCCCGGTCGAAGCCTACACCACCGGCCAAAAATTCGGCGCGGATTTTTCCGACCGGCTGGTGGTCCTGGAGTCCTTCAGCCGCCGGCTCACGCCCGAGATCGTGCGCAAAGACGTCGACTCCGACGGCTCTTTCAATTTAAGGCTCTCGGATTCCAGCAAAATCCCCTTGCCGCTGCGCGCGCCCAAAGCGCCCGAGCCCGCGGTGTTCAAGGAAAAAGCGGGAGGGCTGTGGCGGCTGCGCTTCTCGTCCGGCTCAGCCTCGGAGCCGGACATTCATTTCCTGACTGCTTTCAGTTCCGTGGCCGGCAACCGGCCGGACCTGGCGGCCGAGTATCTCGAAAACGTGGGACCGTTTGTCGCCAGCGGCGCGACTTATTCTTACGGCACGGACAAGCTCGGCCCCCGAGTTTACAAGGGAGGCAGCGGCCTGGCCGAAGAAAGACTCTTGCAGAGCCTGGAGCTGCTCGCGGACCATTACCAGAAAGCGGTCAGGTTCGTGATCGGAAAAATTCAGCCCGAGGCGGCCTTCTGCTATTTCAACGGCCTTGACCTCTGCCTGCATTTATGGAGGGCATACCTCGACCCGTCCTCCGCGGCCTACCGCCCAAGAATTTTCAAGACCCTGTTTCCGGCGGTGGAAAGAATGTTCAGCGCCGCGGACGCCCTGGTCGGTTATCTGCTGGAGATTTCCGGGCCGCAAGATCTGCTGGTGGTGGTCTCCGACCACGGCATGGCGCCCATCGAATCGATCTTTTATCCCAACCAGGTTCTGGTCGATGCCGGCTACGCGGTGTGGGATTTCAAGGATGAAGCGCCGGTCTTGGCGCAGAGCCGCGCCGTCTACAATGAAAGTAATTCCGGATACATCATCTTGAACCTGGAGAGCCGGGGAGGGGTTGTCCCCGATTCCCAAGCCGGCCGGCTCACCGCCGAAATCGCGGCGCTCTTTGAGCCCTTTCTGGGAAGCGCCCTGGATAAAATCGCGTTCCCTTCCCAAGACCCGGAAATCCCGAACCTGGGAGAAATTTACCTGTTTCCCAAATTCAAGGTCACCTTGCAGGAAGAGGTTGAAGGCAAGCTGATTGACCGGGAATTCGTCGGCGGACAGCACCATTATTGGTGCGGCTGCGAAGAAATGAAGGCGGTGCTCTACTTTTGGGGCGCGGGGGTTCCGGCCGGGAGGAATTTGGGCCTGCGCAGTCATCTGGAGGTTGCGCCGACCATCGCTGAGCTTTGCGGAGTGCCAAGGCCCAACAAGGCGGGCAGGGAACCGATTGGATTTTGAAAGCCGGTTGAGCAGGGTGTTGAAAAAGTCGGGGGGTCTGGCCTCAGCATCGCAGCCCGGGCTTCGGCGAAGAGGCCTGACCCCGCAAAACTCAGGGCTATGCTCTTCCGCGCCGAGGTGGTAAAATCATTCCAGTCGCGAAGGATGGTCCTTGGATAGTCAAAGGAATTGGATCAAAGATCCGGGGCTATGGCTGGTTTTCACTCTGTATCTGGCCTTGGGGCTTTACAGTTTTAACCGCGGGCTGTTCCTGGCCGACGAGGGATACCAGGTCTATTTCGGCTCCATCCTGGCACGCGGGGCAAAAGTGTATAAGGACTTCCATGTCAACACCGCCCCGCTCTCGCTCCTGCTCTACGCGCTCCTCACCCGAATCTTCGGACTGAAAATAATCGTCTATAAAACCTTTGAGCTCCTGCTCGCAACCGCGGGCTTCTTCGCCGTCGCATCCCTCTCCCGGAAAATTGTCCCGGCCAAATACTGGCTGCTCGGCTCGGCGCTATACATTGTTTATTCCAACAACCTCTACACCTTCATGATTTTCACCATGGAGGCGCGCAATTTCCTGCTGCTGGCCCTTGCCCTGATGGTTGCCTGGCGCGAGTCCGGCGACCGGCGCGCTCTCTTCGCCGCCGGATTCTTTGCCTCAATGGCCGGCTTCTCCAACCAGAGTTTCGGGGCCATCGCCCTGGTCATGGCCGCGGCATTCCTTTTCTTCCGCGACCAGAAGACGAGTCCCGGCCGGCTCAAGCCCCCGGCTTTTTTCGCCGCGGGTTTTCTGGTTCCGGCCTTGGCGATCGGCGTTTACCTGGCACGGGAGCGGCTGATCGAAGAATTTGTCCGGACCATGCTGGTCTCCGGGCCCAGCTCCAAGCAGCACGTTTACCACGTCCTTTTGACCGCGATCATTCCGGCCTGCGCAGCAGCCTCGCTGGTCGTGCTTGCCGGCAGCCGTCTCTGGGGTTTGGGCAGGAAAGCCGAGGCCGTGGCGCTGAGCCTCGTTGCCGGGATTGCGGCCTTGGTCTTCCTGTCCCTGAAAAATCCCGCGCTCATCCCGCACCTGGTCTCGCTGCTCATCCCGGTCGGCGTCCTCACCCTTTCCGGAAACGGGCTCGCCCGCGAAAAATCCCCCGCAGGATACTGGCTGATCTGGAGCGCCTGCGTCCTGATTTTCGCGGTCGGCCTGCTCAGCGGGTATGACCTCGCACACAACCTCCAATACGGCGTTTTTATCTTGCCCTGGATTGCCCGGATCATCGCCCGATGGCAGGACGCCCCGGGACGGAAGATCTTCCGGCTACGGCCCGCGGCGCTGGCGTCGCTGGCCTTGCTGTTCGCCGCAGGGGCTTACCTGGTCGCCTCGCGCCGGGAATTCTACGGCCGGGTCGAGCCGCTCTGGAAGTGCAACTCGCGGCTGGAAATCCCGGCCGCCAGAGGGATTTATACCTCCCGCGGGCAGAAGCAGGAGCTGGAAGCGCTGGTCCAAAAGATCGACCAGCTTTGCCGGCCCAACGAAAAAATACTGGTTTATCCGAACCAGATGATGATTTACTCGCTGGCCGGACGGGATTCCCTGGCCAAAATGCCCTATTTCTACTACGAGCTGGTGGAGATCCAAGACCTGGAGGCCGCGGCCAAAAAAGCGCTTGCCTCGAAATCCCTGGTGGTGTTCGAGCTCGAAGGCGGGAAAATCCGCCAGCCGATTATCGGGCCCCAGGCCGCCCGGATCGTCGACCGGCTGTCCAACGCCTGCGTCGAAAAAATCTGGCTCACCAACTACCTCGTCTGCCCGCTGGGGGAATAATTCCTCCCTCTTAATTTGGAGTACGCGTCTCTTAACCTTCTGTGCGAGCGGCTTCAGCCGCGATTCCTTTCAATTGACTTTCCCGGCCATGAGTGCTATCGAAAATAGTGGTGAAAAGGCTGTTCGCATTCGCAGTTTTCGGGATTCTGGCGGTGTCTGGATCGGCTTCCGGGGCGGAACTCCGGATCAGCCTTGCCCAGGCCATGGAGATGGCGTTCATGAACAACCCGGACCTGCGAAGCTCCCGGCTGGATTATGAAATCGCCCGGATCAACGTTGAGCAGGTCAAGGCCCAGTATGACCCTTACCTTTCCGTGGGCGGCAATTTTTCGCGCTCCAACCGGCCGACCTCCACTCCCGCGTTCGGGAACGAAAACCGGGTGGACTCGGTCAGCCTGGGGACCGGGGTTTCAACCCCTTCGGGCGGGAACCTTTCCATGTCCTGGTCCAATTCCAAGACCGAGTCCAACTCCTCGTTCATGACCCTCAACCCGAGCTACAGTTCGGACTTTTCGGTCAACGCCTCCCAGCCCCTGCTCAAGAACGGTCTGGACTGGAGGGGCAACCAGTTGAAGCAAAGGACCAACGACCTTCGCCGCGCGGAAATCAACCTCAAATCCAAGGCCCTGGAAACGGCCTCCCGGGTGGAAGACGCCTACTGGTCCCTGGTCAAGGCCAGGATGAACCGCGAGATCGCCGAGAGGGGCGTTGCCCGCGCGCAAAGTCAGTTCGACCTCACCCAGGCCCAGGTCCGGGTCGGGCTGGCCGCGGAGGTTTCCCTGCTCCAGGCCCAGGCCAACCTGGAAAGCAACCGGGTTGACCTGATCCGGAACGAGGCGGAACTGGCGCGCACCGAAAATAATCTCAAGGACCTGCTCTATTTTCAGACCGAGGAATCCCTGGCCGGGGTCGCCATTATTCCCTCGGACATGCCCTCGGCCGCGGAATTTAAAATCATCGCCCGGGAATTCCTTGACAGCGCCATATCGAAAAATTACACCCTGAAGCAATTGGAATTGAACCTGGAGAACACCAAGATCGACACCCGTCAGAGCAGGAACCAGCTTCTCCCGCAACTGGACTTTAACGGCGCCCTCAGCCTGAGCGGCCTGGCCGGCCGGGCCGAGCAGAGCACTCAGGTCATTCCCACCGGGTTTGTCATCCCCAACCCGCTGCCGGGTCCGCAGCCCTACATCATGGAATTCACGACCATCCCCCCGAGCGCCAACACCCTGGAAGGCGACTGGTATGACGCGGTTGACGGCATGCTCAACGGCAACAACCTGAGCTGGCAGGCGGGCCTGAGCTTCAGGGTCCCGGTCGGCAACCGCGCCGCGGCCGGCCAGTACGAAATCCAGAAATACAATTATGAGAAGACCCTGATGGAGGCGGCTCGGCAGAAGCGGACCATACGCTTCAGCCTGGAGACGCTCTTGACCGACGTGGACTCCGCTTACCGCGGCTGGCAGACCGCAAAGCTGGCAAGGGAACTCGCGGAAAAAGGATGGCGGATCGAGCAGAAGAAATTCTCGCTGGGCATGAGCACGCAGTTCAACCTCCTTGACCAGGAGCAGCAGTTGCGCCAGGCGGAAATGAACGAAGCCTCCGCGCTCATCGAATACAACAAGGCCGCGGGCAGAATCCGGAGAGCGGAGCAGGGCTACCTGGAGACCGGAGGCATCGCCGGGATCAGCTTCGGCGGCTTCAATATCCCGTCAATGGGCGGCATGAACCTGGGCTCGCTCGCGGGTGGAATGGGAGGCCTGTCCTCGCTCATGGGCATGCTCCCGGCCGGGATCGACCTCAATATGCTCAAAGGCATGGGGATAAATCTGCCATGAACAAATTGGGCCGCGGGTTGCAAAGGTTCAAAGTGTCAAAGTTCCAAGGCCATTGTTCTGGCTTTGAAACCGTGCAACTTTTGAACCATGCCACTTTTTTCAGGGCGACCATCCAAGCTTGCCGAAAATTAATAATACTCCCGTCGGTTTTTCTGGCCGCGGCTTTGGTTTGCTCCTGCACTTCCCCTGAGAAAAAAATCGCCAGGCCGCCCAACCTTGCCGGCAAATGGGACTTCTCGTTCTTCCAGCTTAATCCCAACGTGGCCGCTTACCTGGTGGAGGTGACCAGGTCCGGAGGCGACGGCGCGGCCATGGTGCAGGTGATCAGCGACAAGGGCGACCATTCCGCTCCGGCGCTGGTGAACATGGGCGTCGGAATTGCGCTCGGGACCTGCGGGCTGAACGTCATCTTTTCCGATACGGGCCTGTTGCTGCTCGATTTGAGGAATGGCGACAGTTGGAGCATTACCACGGCAAACGGGACCATGACCTCGGTCCAAGCCAATCCCGACAACACCTCCGCGGCGATGGTCACCACTTCCGGGACTTATACCTGTCTGAGCGCTCCCTGCCCGGAAGGCGTCTATGAAACCTCCTTGCCTCTGCCCTGGGACATAAGCCAGGCGGCCCCGGTCCAGGACTTTCAGTTGGACCAGGTGAACGTCAGCCAGGACAACGCCAACCTGAGCGCCACCATTGCCGAGCAGAAAATACTCTCGCTCTACCTGGTCAACCTCGCCCCCGGCGACACCGTCAGGCTGTGTTACGCGCGCAAGACCCAAAGCGACGAGCAGGGCGAAAGCTTTTTCAGCGTAAGGCTGGTGAACGAATACCGCTTCGAGCTTATCGAGGATTTGCGCACCCCCAACATGACCTCGCCCGAGACAACCTTGTGCCACGGCTTCACCGCTTTGGGCGCCGAGGCCAGGGCCGACTTCATCTTCAGTCTTGCGGACCTCAACGACAGCGCATGGATCGATACCATAAGAGAGAGCGTTAACGGAATTCCGGTATATTCGTACGACTTCGAGGATCCGTCGCCGGTGAACGACCTTGCCCCGGACGGCATTCGCTGGCAACTGCGGCGTCCGGTCGATATGACCGGTCAGGCTCAAGTCAGCACGGTGCTGTCCCTGGCCGGCAATTCCAGTTATCGGGCGGTGGGCGGAACGACCATGTCCATGTCCGGTTCGGTGCTGGAAGGCTCCGCGAATATGCTCGGAGGTTTGATCGGAGGATTGGGCGGGGGCGGCGCAGCCGGCGGGATGTTCGGCAACACCCAGGGCGTGAGCTTCAGCATCAATGACGGACAAAGGGGCGGATACCTGGCCTCGTTCGCAGGCGCGCTCCCGGACCCGCGCACGGTGATGGGCACCTTCACCGCGCAGCAGGGTGTCTGCATTGACCAGGGACAATTCATCGCCGGGATCAATTCCGGGGAGTTTTTGTCCCTGGCTTCTCCCTGGTCAATGACCCTGGTCGGCCAGGCCCAGAATTGCGGGGCCATCACCAATTTCACCAGGCAGTTCAGCCCGTTCACCCCGGTCCAGAAGGCGGACCGGTTTTACTCCGACCCCCAAGTCCCGGTGGTCGATGATTACCTTAATCAGCACCAGTTGAGCGGCCGGATGCTTGGGGCGGGACTATATTTCACGCTCTCGGATTTTGGCCGCAAGGATTATCGCAGCTCGGTTTTTTACGGAGTTGCCGGCGAGAGTATTGCTCCCGGCCAGAACCTCCAGTTCGGAGGCACCACCATCCAGGTGGGCGACACCACCATTCAGGTTGGATCAACGGTTTATGCCCGGCCCGGTCTGATGGGCGCTTTCAACGGATGGCTCGGGTTCGACAGCGGCTGGAAATGTCAGGGCAACGGAATCTTCATGGTCACTTTTCCCTGATCCAAGACCGGCAAAGGAGCCATATAATGAAAAAGATCGCATTGGCTGGAATCATTCCCCTCCTGATTTTCGCCTGTGCCTGCGAAAGTGAAAAGGCCGCGGGCGGACTGTTTTCAACCGATATGGGAGGGGGTTACACGCCCGCCTCCTGGAACATGCTGCTCCAGTCAATGCCCGAGATGGAAAAATATTACCTGGAGGTGGGCACCACCGGCGGTAGCGGCGTGGCCGTGATTTCAGCGACCAGAAAAATAGGCTCGTCGCAGACCTCGCTGGGTAGTTTCACGGTCGGCGCCGCAAGCATCCCGCTCACCGCCAACGGGCCGTCCGTCCAGTTCAGCGATTCCGGAGGGACTTTCTCGCTTGCCCAGGGCGACCAGTGGGTGTTGATGTACGACGCGGGCCAGTTGCTGGGGGTTTTCCCGGTCTCGGTCGCGGCTGGAAGCACCCATGTAAAAGTGACTTCGGTCTCCGGCCCCACCCAGCCGATATGCTCCTACGGGCTGTTCAAGGCCTTCCCCGGCGCAACAATGCCCACCCCCATGGGAAGTTTTCAGTTTTCCTTCGAACCCATGCGGGTCAATAGCAGTTCTTCACAAACCATGGCCGAGGCGCCGGAAACCTCGCTCCTGATCTTCCAGACCTTGAACCCCATGCTGGTCCTGCCGGGCAATACCGTCGGCATTTCCTACGACCGCTCCGCGACCCTGGACGGCGCGGGCGGGGACTATTTTGAAGTGGTCGCGTTCAACGACCGGAGCCGGCAGACCCTGGAATTTGTCGCCGGCTCATCGGGTCCCGCGACCGTGACCAAAAGTTTCACCGCCACCGGCAATTTCGCGGGCTTCGAATTCATCAGCGGCCTTTCCGGTCCCACGGATTCGGTCAAACTGGACAACTTCCAATTCCGGGTCAACGGCGTTGAAAAGTTCAGCGCTGATTTTGAAAGCGTCTCGCCCCCGGTCGCCACCGCGGATTTCATGTTGATCGCGGCCAATCCGGCCACCATGCTCGGCTCCGCCGCGGTCTGCTCCACCGCTCCGCTCGCCGGCTTAAAGAGTTATTGCGTCTTGGGCGGCCGGGCCTGGAGCCTTTACGGCCAGGGAGCAAGCGGCGGCCTGCTGTTCAACATGGCCGACGGCAGCATCGGCTCCAGCTATTTCCTGGGAGCCTTCATGGGCATGGTCCAGGATTCGGTCATGATCGGGACCTATTCGGGTCACAATTATGACAAAAGCTGCAACGAGAGCGGGGCGTTCGTCACTTTGATCAACCCTCAAACCACCGCCGGCCTCGCCGGGACCTGGGACCTGAGCGTGCAGGGACAACTCAAGAATTGCGAGGACCCGGCTGACGAACTCAGCCCGCTGGCGTTCACGGTGAAAAGCCTGCCGGTAATGCAGATCGGCACCGTGTTTGGAGGGGGGCTTATGCCCATGGGCCTGGTGACCGATTCCCTGTCCAACCCGCTCGACTTTTTCGGGTTTGTCAACGGCAACTCGCTGACCGTGATGCTCAACGTCAAGAACCCTCCGACCGGAATCTTTTACCGGCTCAGCCTTTCCGGGCCGGCCGGAAACAACGCGTCCTCGGGCATGGCCATGGGATGGGCCGCCAAAAACCCGCTGCTCCTTTACAAAAGCTGCGATTTCGAAGGCATGTTCAACCTGGCGGTCACGCCCTCGCCCTGAGGGAATTGATGAAAAAAATTTTCGCCGCCGGACTCTTCTCCCTGGTCTTCTCCGCGGGAGCGCTCGCCGCGGAAACCATTGAACTCAAGGGCGTCCTGGACGAATTTGCCGGGCTCGATTCCCTCTACCAGCCCGCAGAGTTCAAGACCAGGATGATCTCAACCACCGACCCTGCGGGAGGAAACCGCGACTGGGACAACTTCCTGGAAAAATCCGGCGAGCGCGCCGTGCTCGCCGAGATCAGCGGGCCGGGGATCATCACCCGGATTTTCACCGCGGACCCCAGGGGCAGGATCAAGATAATCCTCGATCAACAAAGCGAGCCATTGATTTCGCTCCCGGCCGCGGAATTTTTCGCGGGAAAGGCCCCGCCCTTCACCGCGCCGTTCACCGGCAACGACCCTTCGGGGTATTCATATTTCCCGATCCTGTTCGCAAGCCATGCCCGGATTGAAATCGAGCCGCTCGCAAGCGACACCGGAAATTTCCCCTTCGGCAGGTTCTGGCAGGTGGAGTGGCTGGAGGCGCTCCCGGGCATTGGCGCAAAGACCATTTCACTTCCGCTTTCCGGGGATGAGACCGCCTCGCTCGAGCGGCTCAAGGCATTTCTTTCCGGGCTGCGGGATTTTGAGCCGGGCCCCGGGCTGAAACGCGTTAACTTTGAAAAAAGGATAGAGCCGGGCCAAAGGGTTGAACTCGGCGAGCTCGGCGGTCCGGGCGTGGTCCGCAAAATCAGGGTGTTGGCCTTGCCGGACCCGGGCGCAGGACCGGAACAGCTGTTGGCCTCAAGGATTTTCGTCCAATGGGACTCTGAGCCGGAGCCGAGCGTGGACGCGCGCCTGGCGGACTTTTTCGGCAACCCTTTCAACACCGCTTCTCCGCCCATCCTTGTCCGCCGGCTCGAAAACGGCGGAGAGATGATGCTGCCCATGCCTTTTGCGAAGTCCGCGGTCTTTGCCGTGGAGAATCGCGGGACCAGCCCGGGCACAATCAGGATGGAGTTCTGGCTGGAGGAAAAAGATGCCGTCACCAGCCCGTGGCGTTTCCACGCCTTTGAACGCGAAGAGCGGCTGCTATCTTCGCCCGGCAAACGCAACCTTGACCACAAGGACGATTACCTGGTGCTGGCCGCCTCGGGCCGGGGCAGGTTTGTGGCTGCGGCGCTCTGCGTGTTCAACCGCTACATTGTCTGGTGGGGGGAAGGGGATGAGAGCTTTGAACTGGACGGGGAGCGGAACTGGGTGGGCACCGGCACCGAGGACTATTTTGACGGGTCCTTCATGCGTTTTGGCAGGAGCGATTTTGCCGGGGCCCTGGTCCGGAACACCGTCAACAAAGGCTACGCCGGTCTGGCCGTGGCTTACAGGCTCCACCTGCTCGACCCGGTCTATTTCCAGGACCGGCTGCGCTTCTCGCTCGAGCACGGCCTGGTCGCCAACGACTTGAACAACTGGTACCGCTCGGTGGCATACTGGTACCAGTCCGAGCCGCACGCAAGCTTTGCGCAAATGGCTGGGCAGGAACTTGACTTGAGCCCGGAGACGATCAAGCGCGAGGTTGACCGGGCAACCTGGCGCACAATCACCCCCGCCCATAAAGCCCTGGTCCTTCTGAAACAGGGGTTGCCCGCGCTGCTGTTATTGGCCGCGTTTTTGGCTATTATCTTGCTATGGCTTCGCCGGGCGAAGCGGAGGAACTGAGTGAAGCATTCTAAAAATATCGCTTTGATCGGGTTGATCACGCTGACCATCACCGGCGCTCTGATCCTGTTTCTTTTCAGACCCGGCGCAGGAATGAGCAGGGTCGAGCGCGCCGAAAAGATGGCGGGGGAGGCAATCGCCGCGGGTAATTTTCTCGATGCCGAGGTCGTGCTCAGGAAAGCCCTGGAACGAAGCCCCAAAGACCCCCGGCTGCTCTTCAAGCTCGGGGTCGTGCTCGAGAAACAAGGCGTGCTTGACCAGGCCAAAGAAAGTTTCGCGGCCGCGGCCGCCGCGGGCAACGACCCGGAGGCCGGTTACAACGCGGGAATGACCGCGCTCAAGCTCAACCGGCAGGATGAAGCGGAAAGTTATCTTCAGGAAAACAACCGGAGTTTTCCATCTCATGTCCCGACCCTTTACCAACTGGGGACCATCCTCGCCAAGACCGGCAGGTATGACGAGGCCCTGCCCTATTTCCGGAAAATAGTGGAGCTTGAGCCCAATGAGGCCGAGGCGTACAACAACCTCGGGTTCTGCTATTATTCCCTGGGCCAGCTTGAAAAAGCGCGCGATATGTTCAACAAGGCGCTGGAATTGAAACCCGACTTTGAGTCCGCCCGCCGATCGCTGGAAACCGTGGAAGACGACCTCTCCGGCAAACCCCTTTCCGGTTCAACCGAAGAGAAATGCGCGGACTGTAAATAGTCGGGACTCGGAAAGCGGCGGTTTATCCTTCAGCTTCAATTATTCAGAATTCGATTCCCTTTCTGGCCTTCACGCCCGCTTCCCAGGGGTGCTTGACTTTTTTCATTTCCGTGACCAGGTCCGCGAGCTTGATGACTTCGGGCGCGGCCCAGCAGCCGGTGAGCACCAACTCCATCCGCTTCGGCTTGTTTTTGATCAATTCCCGCACCTGCTTGAGGGTGACCAGCTCGAAGTCCAGCGCGCAGTTGATCTCGTCCAGGACCAGGATGTCAACCGTGGGCTTCTCCAGTTCTTTTCCCGCCAGCCTCACCGCCTCCTGCGCCAGTTGCACGTCAATCCGCGCCGGGTTTTTCCTCCGCACAAACTCCTTGCGGCCGGCCGGCACGATCTCGATCAGCCCCTTGAATTTTTTCGCGGCCTTGAGCTCGCCGTAGTTGATCCGGCCCTTCATGAACTGGATGACCTTGGTCTTGTAGCCGTGGCCCGCGGCCCGGAAAGCCAGCCCCAGCGCCGCGGTGGTCTTGCCCTTGCCGTTGCCGGTATAAACCTGCACCAAACCTTTCTTCAGCTTAGGCACGACCCTATTCTAACCGCAAAAGCGCGAACAACGCAAAGGGTCAGGATGCGGCAATTGGGGGTTGGGAGTTCATGTGCGCCGCGCCGCGGATCAGGATTTGGTCCGGAACTCGCGGTCCACCGCAAGTCCTTCAACCCCTGAAGCCCGGCGACTATTGATCGATCTTATCCAGCCGGTGCTGGTGCCTTCCTCCCTCAAAGGGAGTCTTGAGCCAGGTCTCCACCAGTTCCTCGGCGAGTTCTTTCGCCATAACTCTCCCGCCCAGGCAGAGGATGTTGGCGTTATTGTGGGCCTTGGCCATTCTGGTGGTGTAGTGGTCGTGGACGAGCGCGGCGCGCACGCCCTTGAAGCGGTTGGCGGTGATGCACATGCCGATGCCGCTGCCGCAGATCAGGACCCCGAGCGGGACGTCTCCGCCGGCCACCGCCTTCGCCACCTTCCGGCCGTAGTCCGGATAGTCCACCCGCGATTTCCTGCGCACGCCCATGTCGATCACGTTGTGCCCGCGCTTGAGCAAATATTTGACGATCGCCAGCTTCAACTCCACTCCCGCGTGGTCCGACGCAATCGCTATGTCCGGCTTGCTCTCCATTTGCCTCTCCTTTTCTCTCTTCCGTGCGAGCGATTTAAATTGCGAATCAGTATTTATGGCGCGAGCGGCTTCAGTTGCGATCCAACTTCTCTTCAGCTCCCCCTTTGAGCAAAAGCTCGACCGCGGCGCGGTCCTCGGGCTCCAGGCTTTTTAACCGCTGGGCCATTTTGGCAAGGTCCAGCCGGTAATGGTTTTCGAGGAACGCCTTTTCCGCAAGCTCCTTGTAGATGGGCGAGTTGAAGTAGTTTTCCAGGGAAGGCGCGAGCGGATAAATCTGTTCGCCGGGCTTCCAGTCCTCAAAGCGGCCAAGCTCGGCGTTGAACAGGCAGTCCATCAGGATCGCCCAGCTCTTGGCCGCGAGCGGATAGCCGGCGAGGTCGCGCAGGATGGCCTTCATCCTGCCTTCCATCTCGGGGTTGAAAAATCGCATCCACCTGGAATAGAAAATTGCGCCGTGGAAATGCTCGGGGATGTCCAGCACCGCGTGCTTCATGGTCTCCCGGGCAAACTCGCCGAGCAGGGGCACCACCAGGTTGAGCAGTCCGAGTCCGGGATGCTTTTGTTCGGGGAGCGGCGGCTTGCCGGGAGCGAACTTCTGCTGCGGGTTCTGGAGCAGGAGCCAGTCGATCCAGAGCATGGGGATGGTCTCGTCGCGGAGCATGGCAATCAGCGAAGGCTTGACCCGGGCGATGGTGTCGCGCACCTTGAAGACCCCCTCCCGGAGCCGGAGCTCCAGCAGGATTGTGTCGTAGTCCCGGCCGCCGGTGTGCACCATGACCCGGTGCTCGACCAGGCCGTCGCTCAGAACCTCAAGGATCAAAGGATCAAAACCCAGCTTCCGGAGCGCGGGCAAAATCGCGTGCCGCTCAAACTTGGCCCGGATCTCTTCCTTGGAATAACGGCCCAAAAACAGCGGGGTCGGGATTTTGGCCAGCTCCAGTTGCAACTCCTCCGGGCTGATCTCCAGGTTCAGCCGCGGCGACCGGTCGTGGCTCTGGAATTCCAGCCAGACCAGCTTCCGGGCCTTTCTTCTTAAGCGCTCCAGCATCCCCTATGATTATCACAGATTGCGCAAATTCCCGCAATCGCGCCGGCGATGCCGGCCGGGCGTTGCCGGCGCCGAGCGCCCTTCCGGGTCAGGACCTTGGGGCTAAAAAACCCGGCCGGGTGTCAGCCGGCCGGTTGCGGTGTTTGAACTCTGGTTTTAGAGCAGGTCGATTTCCATGATGAGCACGAACTCGTTGGTGTTTGGATAGTTCAGGTCCTCGGCCTGCTCCGGGGCTCTGATTACGTAGTTTAGTCCGACGGAGCTCTGGTCGTTGACCAGGTAGTTGACTCCGATGGTGTGCCACGTTTCGGTGTCAAAGGTTTTGATGTCCGGGTCGCTTCCGAGTCCCGCGACAAAGTCCCCGCTCGAAAAGTTGTTGAGGTCGATGTAATCCAGCCGGTAGAGGATTTCAAATGCGCCGAACCTTCCGCCGAGGATGACGTAGTATCCCGACCAGGTGTTCTTGTCGTCGGGGAATGTTACTCCGCTCTTGTAATCGAGGGTTGAGGTTGTGTATTCGCCGCCGAGGAAGAAGTTGTCGGCATCATACATCATGCCCAGTCCCCATCCGGAGTCGCGGACGTTGTGGATGACCGCGGCGATGCCGGGGTTTACGTCCGTGAGTTCGTCGAAATAGAACCCGCGGGCCATGAGTTTTCCGGGCCCGAGTTGCCCGTTATAGCTCAAGGCTACGTTCCCGCCCTTGGTCTTGTTGAAGTCATACCCCTGGTCCCCCCAGTTGATCTGATAGGGGCCGAAGTCCTCATTCTCCAGCCACTCGTCAAACAGGGTGTAGGTTATTTCCAGTCCTCCGAAGGTCAGCATTGCGGAGGCGCCGGTGACCGAGAGCGGGAGCGGCACCCTGGGGAAGTTTCCGGCGGAGGCCGTGACGGAGAGCAGTTCGTTTAATCCTGTTGGCCCGAAATTGGATGAGGTTTCCGCGATCAGCGGGGCGTTGGCGGTGTGGATGATTTTCATCTGGTGGACGCCGGTATTGGCGAGGAGCGTTGGGGTCAGGTGTTTGCCGAAGCGGAATTTGAGCTGATCCATGATCTTGAAGTCGGCGTAGGCTTCGAACGGGAGCGCAAGGGGTATGGGCCGGACGTAGATGTCAACGGTGCGGGTTCCGGGGTTGAAGTCCGGCACCCATGCCTCCCAGACCAGTCCTTCCAGGATTTTGTAGCTGATCCGGTCTCCGAGTTTTCCGGTCAGCTCCAGGAACACGTCCTGGCCGGTCACGCTCTCGTATCCAACCCAGTGGATTTCATCGAGGTCGGGGTTTTTTTGTGACTCGGGCGACCAGCGGAAGGTGGTGTCGAAGTGCATTCCGAGCTTCATCGAGCCAGCGTTTGCCTCGACCTGGCCGAGGGTGGCCGCGGGCACGGCCATGACCAGCGCCGCGAAAACGATTCCAAGCAGTTTTTTCATCTCATCCCTCCTTTGGAAAATTTATGGGCTATTTGTGGTTTTTTCCGGCAATAGCTTTTTCCTTATGCCTCTCCCTTATTCTCTCAGCTGCCGCTTCCGGTTGACCCTTGATCCGACTGACCCGTCCGGATTCGGCGGCAGGATATTTTCGTTCGCCCGGCCGGCGCGGACAATTTTGCGCCCGCGGCATTTTCGCCATGGTCCACCCCCATTCGTCAAGGAGACGGCTAATTTGCGATAGGTAATCTGTAAGTATGCGAAAGGGGGTTGTCAATATCCGGGAGCAAGATTTATGCGCGGACAAGAGTGTCCACGCCCCTCAAGAGTGTTTGCGCGATAAAAAAACCGGCCGGGTTTTGCCCGGCCGGTTTTGTTTGCCAGGTTATATTCTAGAGCAGGTCGACCTCGACCAGGAGCGATAGTTCGTCGGAGTTGGGATATTTGAGTTCGTCATAGTCTCCAGCCGCTGTGTCATAGTACATGCCTTTCTCCGGGGTTTTGATCACGTAGTTAAGTCCCACGGTAGTCTGGTCATTGACCAGGTAGTTGACTGCGATGGTGTGCCAGGTTTCGGTGTCGACCGAGCTTGGCTTGAAGGGGGCCGGGGTTGTCGCGAAATCGCTGTTTTTCAGGTTGTTGTAATCAATGGAATCGAACCTATAAACGATTTCCAGGGAGCTGAATTCAGCGCCTGCGGCGAGATAGTATCCGGACCAGGTGTTGGTGTTGGGGGTTGTATCGTTATTGTATTTGAGGGTTGAGTTGGCGTATTCTCCTCCGAGGAAAAACTTATCGGCATTGTAGAACATTCCTGCTCCCCAGGCGGTGCTCTTGACGTGGTCGGCCGCGGGAACGGCCGCGGGATCGACTTCCGAGTCCTCATCGGTGTAGAAGATCCGGGCGTTGAGTTTTCCGGACCCGGCCGGGCCGTTATAGCTCAAGGCCGCGTTCCCGCCCCTGGTCTTGTTGAAATCGAACAGGCTGTCTCCCCAGCTCACGCCGATTACCGGGTTGGCGGGCTGGAGCCATTGGTCGTAGAGGGTGTAGGACAGCTCCATTCCGCTGATGGCAACGATGACTGCGGCGCCGGTTACGGACAGGGGCAGGGGCACTTTGGGGAACTGTCCCCGGGTGGCGCTCACGGACAAGAGTTCATTGATCCCGAGCGGTCCCACGGAAGTTGAGGTCTGGGCGATGAGCGGGGGATTGACGGTGTGGATGATTTTCATCTGGTGGACGCCGGTGTTGGCGATGATGGTGGGGACGATCTGTTTTCCGAACCGGAGCTTGATCTGGTCCAGGATTCTTAAGTCAACGTATGCCTCCAGGGGCAGGGACTGGGCTTGGGGCTGGATAAAAAAGTTTATGGTTGTTCCGGCCCCGGTTAAAAGGGCTTGCGGGGGCGACCATTGCTCCCGGATCAGGCCTTGCAGGACTTTGTAGCTGACCCGGTCTCCGATTGCGCCGGAAAGCTCAAGGAACACGTCCTGCATGGTCACGCTGTCGTATCCGGCCCAGGCCAGTTCGTCAGCCTCCGGGTTCTTATTGGACTCGTTGGACAAGCGGTAAGAAACGTCCAGGTGAGCTCCGATCTTCATTGAGCCCGCGGTTGACTCAACCTGCGCAAACGCGACCATTGGCGCGAACAAAACAGCCGCGAAAACAATTCCCGGCAACTTTTTCATTTTTACCTCTCCTTGGTTTTTTAGATGCTCAATTATAACCGCAAAGCCGCAAAGGGCGCAAATAATTTTCCTGAGATCTGAAATCCGCAAAATTTGATCCATGGAAAAACCAGGCGAGACTCTAGATAGCCCCGCACTTTAACCGGGGAAAATTACCGGAGCGAATTCGATAGCCCGGCGCTTTGCCACAGGGGGAGACGCGCCCTTGCCCCGGGCCATGAATGCATTCGATAGCCCCGCGCTTCAGCGCAGCAGAAATGATCGGGGCGAATTCGATAGCCCCGCGCTTTAGCGCGGGGGAGGCGGAGCCCCCTCTCCTGCTTCGGCCCGCGCCCGGCGCGGGCCGAAGCAAAGGGGTGGGGCCCTCGCCGTCCCCGGCCATAAATGGCCGGGCTATCGAAATCGAATTTTAACCGCGCAGTGCAAACCATAGGCCGGGCTATCAAAATTGAGTTTCAACCTCAGCACCAGCCTGGAATTGCCGGGCTATCGAAATCGAATTTAAATCGCGTGGGGGAAGCCATGAATGGCCGGGTGGTTTTCGATAGCCCGGCGCTTTGCCACAGGGGAGACGCGCTCCTGGCCCGGGCCATGAATGCATTCGATAGCCCCGCGCTTCAGCGCGGGGTAGGCGGGGCGCTCCTACTCCCGCTTCGGCCCGCGCCGGGCGCGGGCCGAAGCAAAGGGGTTGGGCCCTCGCGGTTCCCGGCCATAAATGGCCGGGCTATCGAAATCGAATTTTAACCGCGCAGTGCAAACCATAGGCCGGGCTATCAAAATTGAGTTTCAACCTCAGCACCAGCCTGGAATTGCCGGGCTATCAGTTCGCTTCAGCGCAACGGCTGGGCCATTAACAGAATTTGGGAAAAAGGATAAAATGAGTTCATGTCTTCTCATGCATACTCGGAAATCTATTTGCATATTACCTGGCACACCAAAGACAATATTCCATTCATAGACGAGAGCATTGAAAAACCGCTCTACGATTTTTTACGGGTCCGGTGCTCGGAATCTCCGGGAGTGTTTTGTCACGCTATCGGAGGCGCCCGCGATCACGTTCATTTGTGCATTTCTGCCCCGCCCGATCTGTTGATTTCGGAATGGATAGGAAAAGTCAAAGGCGCCAGCAGCCATTATGTCAATTCGGAGGTAAAGCCAAAATCTTTGCAATGGCAGAACGGGTACGGGGTGGTGTCTTTCGGCAAAAACAACCTCAAATTTGTCAAGGGTTACGTTGAGAACCAAAAAGTGCATCATCGAGTCGGGAAGGTTTATTTCCGGCTGGAGCGTTCCCGGCCATGATGGTCATTAGCCAAATAATTTTACCCATACGCGAGATTTGGGATAGCCCTGCGATTTGCCCAGGGGAGATGCGCCCCTGGCCCCGGGCCATGAATGATAGTCCGGCGTTTTGCCGATTCTGAACGGATTGGGGGATTCGATAGACCCGCGCTTCAGCGCGGGAAAGGGTATGCCAATTGGATTCGATTTGTATTCGATAACCCCGCGCTTCAACGCGGGAAAGGGTATGCCAATTGGATTCGATTTGTATTCGATAGCCCCGCGCTTCAACGCGGGAAAGGGTATGCCAATTGGATTCGATTTGTATTCGATAGCCCCGCGCTTCAGCGCGGGGTAGGCGGGGCCACCCCTTACTCCTGCTTCGGCCCGCGCGCGGCGCGGGCCGAAGCAAAGGTTTGGGCCCTCGCCGTTCCCGGCCATAAATGGCCGGGCTATCGAAATCGAGTTTCAACCTCAGCACCAGCCTGGAATGGCCGGGCTATCGAAATCGAATTTTAATCGCGTGGGGAAAGCCATGAATGGCCGGGTCATCAAAAGCCAGCTTGTCCAGTTGCTCGGTGCCGGACCAGAGATATTTAAATTTTAAGGTCTGACCCCATTCATTTCATTCTCAAAAAAACCGGCCGGGGTTTTGGCCCCGGCCGGTTGGCAATTACAAGTTACAGGACTATAGAGCGTCCACTTCCAGCATGATCGAGAACTCGTTCATGTTGGGAAGCTTTATCTTTTCCCAGCTGGCGCCGTCATAGACCTTTGGCCTTTCCGGTGACTTGATCACGTAGTTGACCAAAACGGTGGTCTGGTCGTTGATCAGGTAGTTGACGCCGATGGTGTGCCAGATTTCGTTGTCCACGCTCGCGGGGTCAACATCTCCGGCAGCCAAAACCGCATAGAGGTCGCCCTTTTTGTAGTTGTTATAGTCCATGGAGTCAAGTCTGTAAACGACCTCGATGGAGCTGAATCTTCCGCCCGCGATCAGGTAGTATCCGGAGTAGGTGTTGCTGTTGATGTCGGCAAGGGGGAGGTCTTTGCTGTCATATTTAAGGGTTGCGGTCGCGTATTCGCCGCCGGCGAAGAATTTGTCGGCGTTATACATCACGCCGCCGCCCCAGCCGCTGAACCTCGCTTGCCTGACGAGATTGTCTCCGGGCCAAAGCTCGGTGTCTTCATCGAAATAGAACCCGCGGGCGTTCAATTTGCCGGGGCCGACCTGGCCGTTGTACCCGACCGCAAGGTTCCCGCCCTTGGTTTTGTTGGAGTCATAGCCATTATCGTACACGTAAAGCGGGGAAGCCGCCGGAGCACCACCCTGTTGCAGCCACTCATCGAACTGGGTATAGACGATTTCGACTCCGCTGAAAGAAATGATGGCTGAGGCGCCGGTTACCGACAGGGGCAGGCGAAGGAATGTCAAAGCCGTAACGAGACTGTCCGACCTGAGTTCAGCCAGTCCAAAGGAGTTCTGGGCAATGAGCGGGGAATTGACGGTGTGGATGACGTCGGCCAGATGCGCTCCGGTGTTGGCAATGAGCGTGGGGGTGATCTGTTTTCCGAACTTGAACCCGAGCTGGTCAATGATCTTGATATTAATCCAGGCTTCCAGGGGCAGGTCCGGGGTGTAAGGACTCCTTCCGATGTTGGCGATCGGGCCGATGGCCGGCGGTCCTGGCGCCGGGGCGGACATACCACCATCCCAAGCATCCACGACCAATGCCTGCAGGATCCTGTAGCTGACCCTGTCCCCGACCTTGCCGTTCAAGTCAATGATCACGTCCTGAAGATTGACCGTGTCATAGCCCCTCCATCCGATTTCGTCAGCGTCCGGGTCTTTGTTGGACTCGTTGGACACATAATAGCCAACGTCCACGTGCGCTCCGAATTTCATGGAGCCCGCGGCCGCATCCACCTGCGCCAATGTGATCGCAGGGGCAACCAGGAAAACGATTGCGAGAATGATCCCAAGCATCCTTTTCATTTTGCGCCTCCTTTCATGCGGAAATGGTATCCAAATTTGCCCCGGCCGGGGTTTTGTCCCCGGCCGGTTGGCAATAACAATTTACGGGACTATAGCGCGTCCACTTCCAGCAGGAGTGCGATTTCGTTGGTGTTGGGAAGCTTGACTTTCTTCCAATCCGCCCCGTCCCAGCCCTGTGCTCTTTCCGGGGACTTGATGACGTAGTTGAGCAGGAGTGTGGTCTGGTCGTTGACCAGGTAGTTGACGCCGATGGTGTGCCAGATTTCCCCGTCCACGCTGGTGGGCTTGATGTCTCCGGCAGCCGGAACGGGGTAGAGGTCGTCGGTTTTGAAGTTGTTATAGTCCATGGAGTCAAGTCTGTAAACGACTTCGATGGAGCTGAACCTTCCGCCCGCGATCAGGTAGTATCCGGACTGGGTGTTTTTGTTGATGTCGAGGAGAGGAAAGTCTTTTTGGTATTTAAGGGTTGAGGTCGCGTATTCGCCGCCGGCAAAGAATTTGTCGGCATTGTACATCGCGCCCAAGCCCCATCCGCTGTTCCGGGCAAAATTCGGATTGCCATCGCCCGTCACCGGCCAAAGCTCGGTGTCTTCATCAAAATAGAACGCGCGGGCGTTGAGTTTGCCGGAGCCGACCTGGCCGTTGTACCCGACCATCACGTTGCCGCCTTTGGTCTTGTTGGAGTCATAGCCGTTGTCGCCCTCGGTAACTCCAAAAGTCGCATCAGCACCAGCCGGTTGCAGCCACTTATCGAACTGGGTATAAACGATTTCGACGCCGCTGAAGGAAAGGATGGCTGAGGCGCCGGTTACCGACAGGGGCAGGCGCACGCCTGCCAAAGCCGGAACGAGCTGTGATGACGCTATCGCATTCAGGCCATAGGAGTTCTGGGCGATGAGCGGGAAATTGACGGTGTGGATGACGTCGGCAATATGCGCTCCGGTGTTGGCGATGAGCGTGGGAGTGATCTGTTTGCCGAACTTGAACCCGAGCTGGTCAATGATCTTGACATTGATCCAGGCTTCCAGGGGCAGGGGCGGCATTCCCAGGTCCTTGTGGATGTCCATGACCGGGCCGATTAAGTCCACGGCGCTAACGTCGATAACATTGGCCACCCAATTTTCCACGACCAGGGCTTGCAGGATCCTGTAGGATACCCTGTCGCCGATTTTGCCGTTCAGGTCAATGATCACGTCCTGGAGATTGACGCTGTCATACCCGGCCCATCCGATTTCGTCAAGGTCCGGGTCTTTGTTGTCCTCGCCGGACACAAGATAAGAAACGTCAACGTGGGCTCCGAATTTCATGGAGCCTGCGGCCGCCTCCACCTGCGCGAATGTCAGCGCGGGGGCAACCAGGAAAACGATTGCGAGAATAATTCCAAGCAGCTTTTTCATTTCGTCCCTCCTTTAACCAATTTGATTAAAATCTTTTTTCTGCTTCCAATTTCAGTTCCTACAGTTTCAGCGTCCTATTTATTGTTTAGCTGACCTCCCGCGGCCTCGGCAGCAAAGCATTTGAAAAATAATTGCATGAGCATGGCCGCGTCTGAGATCAGGACACTTTCGGCCTGAGGCCGAACATAGAAATGCAACGGCAAAGCCGTTTTTTACTCTCGATCACCCCCTTTATAGTTTTTTGCAGTGGGGTCAGGCCTCTTCGCTGAAGCCCGAACTGCGATGCTGAGGCCAGACCCCATGGCTCTAAACCGGCAGGCGGACAGTTATTTCTGTCCCGGAGTCCTTGCCTGTCCGGCTGCTGATTTCCAAAGAACCGTTATGCGCCTGGGCGATGGCCTTGCACAGGCTCATGCTGAGCGCCGAATAATTCTGCCGGCCGCCTTCGAAGAAAGGATCAAAAATATGAGGCAACTCTTCAGGAGGGATTCCGCTGCTCTGGTCCTTGATTGTAACCCAAGCCTCGTTCTCTCGCCCCTCCACAATCACCTCAACCCTTCCCCCTTCCGGAGTAAAAGCCAGCGCGTTTTCAATCAGGTGCGTCAACATTTGTTGCAGCCGCGGCTGGTCGGCCACTATCACCAGTATCCCATTTTCTGGAGATATTGTCAAGTCCAGGCCTTTTGGGGATGCGATTTTGCGTAATTTTTCGGTCAGACCCTCAATCATTTCATTGAGATTGAGCTTGCGCCGGTCCAATTTGAGCTCTCCGGCTTCCGCCTGGAACACCGCGGTCACGTCGTCGGTCAGGCGTTCGATCCGGTCGATTTCCTCGAGGTTGGAGCGCATTATGCGCTGGTATTCCTCGGCGGTGCGGGTCTTGAGCAGGCCTACTTCCATGTCGCCCTTGATTATTGTCAGGGGGTTCCGGACCTGGTGGGCGAAGAGCCGGAGCAGGTTATACAGCCGCTGCACCCGGATTCCGGCGTTTTCCGGAGTTGGGGGCTGCTTAGCAGCATTTGACCCGCTCAAGCGCCATCCTCCGCAGTCGGCTATGACTGGGCCGGTCCCTGGGAGTTTTCCCGCGGTTTTTCCGGCGGTTTTTCCGGCTCTCCGGGCGGCTTCATTATGTATCCTGCTCCGCGCACGGTGTTGATCAACTTGTGGTCAAACGCGCGGTCAATCTTGTTGCGGAGGTAGTTGATGTAAACGTCAATCACGTTGGAGAAGGTGTCAAAGGTGTAGTCCCAGACGTGTTCGGAGAGCTGGGTGCGGGAGAGCACCTTGCCGCTGTTGGCCATGAGGTATTCCAGGAGCGCGTATTCCCGGTTGGTCAGTTTGATCTCTTTGCCGGCCCGGGACACCTCCCGGGTGATGGTGTCCAGCACCAGGTCGCCCACCTGCAGTTTGACCGGAGCCAAATTGCCTCCCCGCCGGAGCAGCGCGCGCACCCGGGCCAAAAGCTCGGTGAACGCGAAGGGCTTGGTCAGGTAGTCGTCAGCGCCGGAGTCCAGACCCACCACCTTGTCGTCCACGCTGTCCTTGGCCGACAGGATCAGGATCGGCGCCCGCACCTTCATCTGCCGCAGTTCCTTGCAGACCTCGATCCCGTTCTTGCGGGGAAGGATCAAGTCAAGGATGATCAGGTCGTACTCCTCGGACTCCGCCATGTACAGCCCCTCTTCCCCGTCCTTGGCAAGGGCCGCAACATAACCCGCTTCCTCAAGACCGCGCTTGATGAAGCCGGCAACCTTTTTCTCGTCCTCTATTACCAGTATTTTCATAGTGTCCTCCATTTAACAAAAAATTGCCGGAAAAGTCAAGCGCCGGCGATTAGGTCGCTCTCATTAAGGACAGGATTGTAGACATTTGCAGAGTAATTGCAAGTTCCTTATTTGAGATATCCGAGCGACTTAAGCTTGTTCCTCACCTCGGGCGATATTTTGGCCGGAAGGGGTTTGCCCGAGGACTCGATCTTCTTGATCTCCGCGGCCACGCCTTTGATCTGGTCAATGATCTCCGGCGGATAACTTTGCTTTTGACCGAACAGGTTTTTCTTTTCGGCCGGGTCCTTGTCGAGGTCGTAGATTTTGATCTCGCCGGTTGCGGTGTTGATGATCAATTTATACTGGTCGCGGTAGAGGGCCTGGAGCGGGTCTCCGAAGCGGTTGAGTTCGGCCACCAGGGGCCGGCTGGCGGGCTTGATTGCGGCGCCCGGCATTTTGACAAAGCTCTTGCCGCTGGCCTGGAGCGCGGAGTCCACCCCGAGGTAAGCGATCACGCTGGGCGTGACGTCGGCCAAAGATACTTTTTCCTTGACCACCAGTCCCTGGTTCTCGGCCTGGGGGAAGCGGATGATCAGGGGCACGGACAGGAGCTCCTGGTAAAGGGTGTGTCCGTGTTCAAACGATCCGTGCTCCCAGAACTCCTCGCCGTGGTCCGAGGTCACGATGATCAGGCTCCGGTCGTAGAGGCGCTTGAGCTTGAGGTAGTCAAAGAACCTGCCCAGGGAGTAGTCCACGAAACTGAGTTCGCCGTCGTAGAGCCCGATGATGAATTTACGGTCCGGGTCGGAGTAAGTTATCAGTCCCTTGCGCGCTTTTTCCAGGTTGTCGTTGCTCAGGTCAAATGGCGGATGCATCTTGCCCTGATATCCGTAGGTAAAGGGCGCGGCGAATTCGGGGAGCGGGTCGTAGGCCAGGTGGGGGTCAAAGAGGTGGAGCACCATGAAGAAGGGCCGGCGCTTGGAGCGCGACTTTTCGATCCAGGCCATGGCCCAGTCCACGACCTGTTCGGCGCGGCGCGCGCGCAGGTTGTCTCCCGGGAAATAGTCGTAGATTTCGAAGCCGCGGTTGAGCCCGAAGCCGGGGTCAACGAACGGGTTCTGGAAACTGGCCACGGTCTGGTACTTGGCGTCAAAGAGGACCTCGGTGAGCGTGATCGCGGACTGGCTGAGGAAGGTCATTCCCTCCTGGCCGGTCTTGGGGTCCTTGCCCGCGTAGCCCGCAAGGTGGCGGTGGGGGTTCAGGCCGGTCAGGATGCTGGCCACGCTCGGCAGAGTCCAGGGCGCGGTGGCTTCCGCCTCTTCAAACCGGACGCCCTCCCGGGCAAGCTCGTCAATCCGCGGAGTGGTCTGGCGGTTGTAGCCGTAGCAGCTCAGGTGGTCCTTGCGGGCGGTGTCGATTATGATCAGGATCACGTTGGGCCTGGTCCGGCGCGAGCAGGAAAACGCGGCAAGGCCCAGGGTCAAGACCAGGAGCCAGAGCAAGATCAGCCTTGTTTTCATAAGCTAGATTCTCAATTAAAAATCCCGCTTAGTCAAGGGTATCCGGGACCGGCCGTCTAATCGAATGCAGAGCCGAGTCTGTTTTTGGAGTGCGGCGGCTTCCATTCTCCGTAGTCGGCGGCACAACCGTCTCAGCGGTCTTTTAGGCGCTTGGCAACATTGAAGGAACCTCATGCCTAAAGGTACCACGAAGGATGAATCGGCCGCCGCTTTTTGCATGTTTGAGGCGGCCTGACAATCCGAAGCCGCAGCGCTTGTCCATAACCGGAATGTTCTTGACGGGGGTTGGGCCCGGGCTATAATTGCGGATGTCCGCGGGTTAAGAGAGGGAATCATGCAAAGGATCGATCTGAATTTCAAGAGCCGGGGCGAAAAATGCGCGGCATGGCTCTATCTGCCGGAAGCCGCCAGGCCCGCGCTGGTCATCATGGCCCACGGCTTCGGCGCGGACAAGCTCCTGCGGCTGCCGGCGTTTGCCGAGAAATTCGTCAAGGCCGGCCTGGCCGCGCTGGTCTTTGACTACCGATGCTTCGGGGAGAGCGAGGGCCAGCCGCGCAACCTGATCAGCCCCTGGAGGCATTTGCAGGACTGGCAGGCCGCAATCGATTTTGCCGCGGGCTTGGAGGAAATCGACGCTCAGCGCATTGCGCTCTGGGGCACCAGCTTCAGCGGCGGGCACGTCCTGGTCGCCGCGGCCCGGAACCCGCGAATCCGCGCGGTGGTGGCCCAGGTCCCGTTTGTGGACGGCATCGGCTCGGCAAGAATGTTCTCCCCCGGGTTCATACTCCAGGCTCTGGGCCACGGCGTACTCGACCTCCTGAGCACGGCTTTCCTCCGCAAACCCCACTACGTGCCCGTGGTCTCGGAGCCCGGGAGCTTCGCCCTCTTGAACACCCCGGAGTGCATGCCCGGATACCTCTCGCTCGAGCCGCCGGGCTACACCCGCAAAAATTTCGCCCCGGCAAGGATCGCCCTGACCCTCCCGTTTTATCGGCCGATAACATCGGCGAAAAAAATCTCCTGCCCGGTGCTGGTCATCCGCGCGGAGAAGGACACCCTGATCCCGCTCCGCGCGGTGAAAAAGACCGCAAGCCTGATCAAAAACTCGCAACTGGTCAATCTCCCGGTCGGGCATTTTGAAGTCTATACCGGCCAATGGTTCGAAAAAGTGTCGCAACTGGAGGCGGAATTTCTCGAAAATGGGGTCAGAGCTCTGTTTTATGTTTAACGCATATTTACATAAATTGCGACGGCTGATTTGCTGCTTTGCAATTCCGGGAATTGGGGTCTGAATCAGGCGTGAAGGGAAAGGGGCGCGAAATGAAGCTAAAGACTTTTACGACGGTGCAGGCGCTGGCGCAGGGTTGCCTGATGCTGGCGGTTGCCGCGGCGGTTGCCGCGGCGGTGATTTTTCCCAACTTCAAGGTTGCGGGCAGCGTTCCGCCGCTGGTCTGTGCGGTTTACATCATGTTCCTGGCTTTCTGGGCCGGGATCATCGCGGCCATCGGCGGGATCAACGCCGGCCGCAATGACTGGCTTTCGGGCAAGCTCAAGCTTTCGCCGCTGGAGCAGGAAAAGCTGAAGCAGGTTTCGGCTCCGGTGGCCCCGCTCTTTCTGGTGCCGTCGGTCTATGCGGTGATCCAGTTGCTGGCAGTGGATGCAATCACCCTGCTCATAAGCTACAAGCTTTTCCCGCAGGGCATGGCCATGGCAACGCTGGTCACGGTCTCGGCGCTCCTGATCGGCCTGCACAGCGCGCTCCTGACCAAGCTCATGACCGGGCGGGAACTGCTCAAATATATTGCCCACCCGCTTGCGACGCCGATATCCTTCAAGCTCAACCTGGCGCGGGAACATTTTTCCGGGAACGCCTTTGCCAACCTGATGATCAACGGCGCGTTCGGGTACGCCATGTATCATGCCTCGGCGCTGCATCCGGAGGGCGTGGTCGCGCTCAAGGACCTGGCGATCGATATTTTGCTGATGAACACCGGGGTTGCGGTGCTGGTGCCGATCGGCACCACCCTTCAGGCCGCCAACGAGTCCCTGGAAAAAAGGGCCGCGCCGCGGGTCCGCGACTCGGCCTGGCATCCCGGCCTGCTGGTCCGAATCCTCTGCTACGTTGCGCTGGCCGCGTGCTGTTCGGTTATTTGCATCCTGGTCTTATACGGGCTGGGGATGAAGGAACTTTCGCTCACCCCGGTCATGCTGATCAAAGGCCTGCTTTCCGCGGCGGTGGCCGTGCTGGTGGCCGGACTGGCCGCCTACTGGAGCGCCTCGAAGGCGGCCGCCGATCCCGGAGGCAGGCGTGAAACTTGAAAAGCCTTTCCAGCCCAAGCCGGACTTTGAATATTTTCGCAAGGTGATCCTGCGCGAGGCCGGGCCCGGGCCGGTGCCGATCATCGAGCTGGGCCTGGACCCGGAGATCATGTCCGAGGCCGCGGACGTGGATTTCCCGGCCGAGAGGTACGCCGAGCTGCTTAACATGCTCTCGGGCACGGGCATGGACCAGGAGCAGGCCCTGCTCGGGCTAAAATTTCTCGAACTCTGCATCGCGTTCCACAACCACGTCGGCTATGATTACAGCCTGACCTATCCCACCTTTGCCATCCCCATGCCCGGACGGCACGAGCGCGACAACCCCCAGCAGGCCGACAAGAAGCGCTACTGGCAGGAGGAGCACGCGGGCATGATCGTGTCCCGGGAGGGGTTCGATAAATTCCCCTGGCCCGAGCCGGGCCGGGTCTTCGTGTTCCCGATTGACTACGCTGCTTCCAAGATGCGTCCGGGGATGAAGGTGCTGCCGTTCTTCATGGGCATTTTCGAGGCGCTGCGCGCGCTCATGGGCTACGAGACGCTGGCAATCAAGAGCATCGAGGACCCGGGACTGGTGGAAGCGATCCTGGACAAGCTCGGGGACTATATGGTCGCGGCCATGGACAAGGTCGCCGGCCACCCCGCGGCCGGCGCGGTGTTCTACGCCGAGGACCTGGGCTTCAACACCGGCACCATGCTCAGCCCCAGGTGGATGCGCGAATATCTCATCCCCCATGAAAAGAAAATCGCGGACGCCTGCCACAAACACGGCAAACCATTCCTGTTCCACTGCTGCGGAAAAGTCGATGCCATCATGGACGACCTGATCGAAGTGGTGAAGATCGACGCCCGGCACTCCTTCCAGGACAACTCCTACCCGGTGGAGGAGCAGTATGCGAAATATCACGACCGGATCGCCATCCTGGGCGGGCTGGACGTGGACCTGCTCGCGCGCGGGACGCCGGCGGAGGTGAGGGCTAAGACGAAGCGGATTTTGGAATGCTGCGCTCCGGGCGGGGGCTTCTGCATGGGCTCCGGCAACTCGGTGACCAACTTCTGCAAGCTCGAAAATTTTTACGCCATGCTCGACGAGACCCGGCGCTGGAATGAGGAGCACGGGTGAATTCGCGCGAGCGGGTGCAGGCCGCGATCAAAGGCCTGCCGGTTGACCGCGTCCCGGTTTTTCTCTGGATCAACGCCCACGCCGGCTGCAAGATGATGGCCGAGTTAAAGCCCTCCCGGCATTGGAGCTGGAATTTTCTGGCGAGGCTGTTCTGGAAGAGATTATCCCGGGGCGGGGCCGAGGCCAAAGAAATCTGGCGCACGCTCCCGCTTTTTTTTGACATCCACGCCTTCAACTGGGCCAATGCCTACGGGCTGGAACTGGGCTCAGACCTCCTGCTCGCATCCCATTCAACCCCCTGGCAGTACACGAGCTACGGCTGGGACAAGGGACACTTGCTTTTCAAGGACCTCTACGGCGTAACCCGGGCCGTGGGACAAGGCATCTATCCTGACATGATCCGGCCCGCGATCTCGGAGGTCAAAGACCTGGCAAGCTATTGCTTCCCGGACGCCGCGGACCCGAGGCGCTACAATATTTTCCGCAAATACCGCAAGTCCTTCCCGGACAAGGCGATCGGCGCCGAGGTCTGGGGCACCCAGGACTTTACCGCAACCTCGCTCTTCGGAATGGAAAGGTTCATGCTCTTCCTGGTTGACTACCCCGAGGAGATGAAAAAATTCATGAGCCGCTGGGCCGACTGGCACATCGAGGTCTTGCGCCGGAGCGTGAAAGCCGGCGCGGACATGGTGGTGATCGAGGACGACTACGGCTGCGACAACCGTCCGCTGATCTCGCTTTCGATGTGGAAGGAGTTCACTTATCCCAATTTGCGCCGGCTGATTGACGCCGGGCATGAGGCGGGCGCGCTGGTCATGCTCCATTCCTGCGGATACCAGATGCCTTTCCTGCCTTATTACGTGGAGGCGGGCCTGGACGCGCTGCACCCGTTGCAGCCCAAGGCCGGCAATGATTTCAAGGCGGCTTATGAACAATTCGGGAACAAACTGGCGTTCGCCGCCGGCATAGATATTCAGTCGGGGGAATGGTGGACTCCGGAGGAGTTGCGTCAGGACGTGATCAGGAATTACCGGCTGGCGGGCCGCAAGGGCCGCCACATCCTGTCCACCACCCATGAAATCCAGCCCACCATGCCGGTCCCAAACATGCGCGCGATTTTCGGCGTTCTTGAGGAAATCTCGTCAGGCAAATTTGACTAGCGGGCGGTTTAAAAATCGAGGGGTCTGGCCTCAATGGGGTCAGGCCCTAACGCCGAAGCCCGAACTTCGTTGATAGGGCCTGACCCCACACGAGCGAAGAGGCCTGACCCCATAAAATCAAGCGCGACGCCGGAGGTTTTTCTTCCCCAGCATCAGGTTCATTGACCCGGAGCGGAATCCGGCGAGGTCGAGTGAGGTGTAGACGAACCCCAGAGATGAGAAGCCGGCATAAATCTTCCGGCGCAGCCGCGCGTCTTTGAGCAGCCGAGCCATTCCCTTCTCGTCCAGTTCAATCCGGGCGACCTCCCGGTGGTATCTGACCCGGCAGGTCTGGAAGCCCAGCTTGTGCAAGATTTCTTCCGCGGCGCCGACCAGTTCCAACTTCTGCGCGGTGATCTGTTCGCCGTAGGGGAACCGGCTGGCCAGGCAGGCCGCGGACGGCTTGTCAAAAGTCTTTAGTCTCATGCGCCGGCTGGCCTTGCGGATTTCGTGCTTGGAAAAACCCGCTTCCAGCAGCGGGCTACGGATGCCCAGCTCCGCAATCGCTCTCCGGCCCGGGCGGAAGTCGGAAAGGTCGTCAACATTGCCGGCTTCGATCACCTTTGCCAGGCCGTTTTTCGCGGCGATGGATTTCAGCTTTTCAAATAACTCGCGCTTGCAGTAGTAGCAGCGGTTTTCCGGGTTCCGGCAGAACTGCTCAATGGCAAGTTCGTTCGACTCGAACAAAATGTGGGGCACGCGGAGTTGCCCGGCGATTTGGACCGCTTCTTTTCTCTCGCGCTCGGGGAAGGTCGGGGAGACCGCGGTCGCGGCCTTGACCTTGTCTTTCAAAACCTGTTTGGCCATTGCGAGCAGGAAAGTGGAATCGACTCCGCCGGAGAATGCGACCAGGACCGAGTCCAGGCTTTTCAGGATTTGGCGCAAGCGCTCGAGCTTGCTTTCCAATCTAGCGGCCACGGCAATGCTCCTGCAAAGGCTTGAGCTCAGCCAGGATCGCGGGTTCGCCCCCGGACATCCGCTCCGCAGCCGCGGCCTCGGCGCAAGCCTTTGCGTTCTCACGCCTGGCCCAGAGCACCTGCGCATAAGTGAGATGATAAACCGCGGCCTCATCGCCCCCCAGCCGGACCGCCTGCTCAGCTTCCTTCGCGGCATCCGTAAGCCGGCCCAGCTGCAGGAGCGCGTCCGCCAGGTTGTTGTGCGCCTCGGCGTAGTCAGGCTTGAGATGCGTCGCAGTCCTGAAATCCCGCGCCGCGGATGTGAAATGCCCGTCCCGGTGCTCGCAAAGGCCCAGCCCGAACCAGCCAAAGGGATTTTGCCGGTCCTCAACCGTGGCCCGCCGGAACTGCTGTTTCGCCTGCTTGAATTCGCCGTTCGAAAAATAGATCATCCCGAGCTTGACGTGCTCCTCCGCGCTCAGGCCGTCATTGATCTTCACAATGGAAATTTTCTTGTCGCAGGAAAAAACCACGACCAGCGCCGCAGCCGATCCTGCGCGTATAAGATTTCTATAAAAAGTTGCCCGCATCGTTTCCGGACTATAAGTATAAGGGATCGCGGGCAAAAGAAAAACTTTTGCAGCCGCGATTCGCCCCCCGGGGAAAGCGCGGGTAGAATCGAGCCATGAATTTCATCAGGTATGAGGAGTCGCGGCCGGAGGCGGTCCGGAGGATGATCGCGTGCGCGCCCGTGGCTTATGTCCCCATCGGCGCCCTGGAATGGCACGGCGAGCACAACCCGCTCGGACTGGACGGGCTCAAGGCCTATGCCCTGTGCCAGGCTGCGGCGGAAAAGACCGGCGGCGTGCTCTTTCCGCCCATGTATTGGGGAGCTTGCGACACGGTGCCGTTCCCGTTCACGCTCCGCTTCGGACGCGGCGTGATCAAAGGCATGCTTTGGCCCGCGCTCAAGCAGCTTAAGTACATGGGTTTCAAAATGATTGTAATACTCAACGGCCACTATCCGCCCTGGCTGATCAAGCGGCTCAAAAAGGAATGCCGCGCCTTTAACCGCGCGGGAGGCGCGTTTGCGATCGGAGCGCCTGAGCAGCTTTTTGCGCTGGACATCAATTATTTCGGCGACCACGCCGGCATGTGGGAAACCTCGATCATGATGGCGCTCCGGCCGGAGCTGGTCGATCTCGGACTGCTCCCGGGAAACCTCTCCGCGCTCGAACGCATGGCCAGACTCGGGGTCATGGGCAAGGACCCCAAAGCCAACGCCGGCGCGGAAAAGGGCGGGGCAGCCATCGAGCACATCGTCGGGAACCTGGCCGCGCTGGTGGAGAGGACGCTCAAGGATATGAACGATTCCGCGATTGAAGAAGCTTACCGGAAATACGAGGCCGCGTTCCGGATTCTATCGCCTAAAATCAAGTTCGTGATCAAGGAAGCGCTCGACGTCCATTCCTTCCGCGACCTGGTCCGCTACGGCCTCTGGACCCTCCGCAACCTCTAGCAGGGTCAGAGCTCTGTTTTATGTTTAAGCATTTATGAAATACGCAGAATTCTTATTATTCAGTTATATCCCACGATTTGCGGGTTTCTGAGGCAAGGGTTCAAGGGTGGAAATCGGGATCGGCGGTCAGGATGATCCGGTCTATGGCGAACCCGCCCTCGCGGATTCGCAGGTTGATAACGTGCCTTCCCGGAGCAAGCGTGACGGGTCCGGCGATCATTGTCCATCGCCATTGCCCATAGTGCTTGAAGGTAAGTTGCCGGGGGTTTTCGCGGTCAATGCCTACCCAGGCTGAATTTGACTCCGAGCGTCCGAGCCGGCCCCATTTTTTGGGCGCAAGCGCGCGGACCCAGACGAAGTATTCCCCGCCCTTCAGTTCCAAGGCGTACTCCGCGCCGGACGATTGTTCCCTTTTTTTGTTTTCGGGCTTGAGCCGTCGGTGGTCCTGGAGGTATCCGTCGCCGCTGAACCCTTTTTCCTGCGACCCGATGATCCAGGTCCCGTCCTTGAGATAACTGTAGCGCTCCGCCTCGACCTCGCACCGGCCGTCTTTTTCTCGGCATATGGCCTCGGGCTCATTGGCATTGGCCGCCGCCCGGGCCAGGAGCATCAAGATCGCCAGGCACAATATTTTCCCGGTCTTCATGGTTCAATGGCTGACCATATAATAATATTATTTTTCAGCCGCCGCGCCAGCTGATTTGCGCGGAGCCTGTCGGCGCGGCAAAAGAGCGGGCCGCGAAATCGCGGCCCGCTCCGGGTTGCTGTTTCGGGTTTAGTCTTTCTTGTACATGGTTACCACGCAGGCGCCGCCCAGGCCGATGTTGTGCTGGAGCCCGATCTTGGCGCCCTCGACCTGGCGCTTGCCGCACATGCCTCGCAGCTGCCAGTTGAGCTCGGCGCACTGGGCGAGTCCGGTTGCTCCCAGCGGGTGGCCCTTGGATAAGAGCCCTCCCGAGGGGTTGGTCACGTATTTTCCGCCGTAGGTATTGTCGTTGTCATTGATGAATTTTTCCGCGGTGCCTTCGGGGGTGAGGCCGAGTCCCTCGTAGGTGATCAGTTCGTTGGCGGTGAAGCAGTCGTGGAGTTCGACCACGTCCAGGTCTTCCGGGCCGACCCCGGACTCCTTGTAAACCGCCTTGGCCGCGGCCGCGGTCATGTCGTAGCCCACGATAGCCATGCGGCTGTCTTTAAAGGAGCTTTCAAAATCCGTAATCATGGACTGTCCCGCGATATACACTCCCTTGGAGGCGTTATGCTTCTTGGCGAATTCGTCGGAGCAGACCACCGCGGAGGCCGCGCCGCAGGTGGGCGGGCAGCACTGGAACCGGGTCAGCGGACCGGAAATATGAGGCGACTGCATCACCTCTTCCAGCGTCAGCAGGTTTCTGAAGACCGCGCGCTCGTTATGCTCCGCGTGTTTCCGCGCCTTGACTGTAATTTTGGCGAAAGTCTCCAGCTTGGTCCCGTACTTCTTCTGGTATTCCTCGCCGGCGCCGCCGAAGAGCTGGGCGGCCGGGGGAGCGGAGGTCATCGGCTGCACTTTCATCATGCAGAGGAAATAGTTTTCCATCGGGTTGGGACGGTCGCTGAACACGGCCCCGAGCGCTCCGGGCGCCATCTGCTCAAATCCGACCGCGAGCGCGCATTCCACCACTCCGGAGGCCACGGCCTGGCGCGCGAGGAAGAGCGCGTTGGAACCGGTTGAGCAGTTGTTGTTGAGGTTGAAGATGGGGATGCCGGTCAGGCCCAGTTGATAGACGACTTTCTCGCCCGCGCAGCTGTCGCCGTAAACCCAGCCGACATATGCCTGCTGGATTTCCTTGTAGTCAACCCCGGCGTCCTTGAGCGCGTCCCTGGCCGCCTCCGGCCCCATCTGGGTGTAGGGGATTTGCGCCTTGGGAGTTGTGAACTTGGTCATACCCACGCCAATAACATTTACTCTTCTCATACTTTCTCTCCTTCAACGGAAGATTTTGGGACTGGGTTCCGTTGTTTTTTAGGTGAACAATAATTCTATAACACCGTATGATTATGTCAAGCGAGCTTGCATGTAGTTGGGCCAAAGGGCATGAAGCCTCTCAACTCTTGGGCCCTCGGGTCATCCCGGACTCCTTGAGCCTCAGGACCAAAAGGCAAATAAAGACCAGCAACGCCGCTGCGGCCAGGAGCGAGGGGGTAAACGAGCCGAGCTTGTTATTCAGGGCCTCCATCCCGAAGATGAATACCACCGAGAGCTGGCCGGCCAGCATGAGCAGGCCGTTGGAAGTCCCTTCCGGAGCGGGATGGGTCACCTCCGCGGCGTACTGGTAGCCGATGGGCGCCAGGCCGAGCAGGAAGAAGCCGAACACGAACACGGATACCAGCAGCAAGGGATAGCTCTGGAAAAAGGTAAAGCCCAAAAGTCCGGGGATGCAGCAGACCATTCCGGTCAAAATGAACGGCTTGCGCTTGCCCGACCGGTCGGAGAGCGCGGGAAGAACCGCGGCCCCGGCCATGCCGCCGATCAGCAGCAGCCCGCCCAGCATGCCGGCCTGGGCCGCGTTCAGTCCCCGGGGACGGACGATGTTCTCAATCCAGGTGGCAATCCCGTTGAAAATTCCAACCCCGGCAAAGAAGACCAGCATGCAGACCCGGAAATCGCGCTGCCGCACCGCCATTTTCAAGCCGTCCAGCACCAATGCCCTTTCCGTGAACCCCGGAGGACTGGCCGGAGTGGGAGGTGCTTCGCGGGCCAGGACCAGGAAGCTAATTGCGGAAAGCGCGGCCAGCCCTCCGTATATCATCTGCATGGAACGGAGATCGGACCTGGCGACCAGCCAGGGCGTAAGCATCAGCCCGACGGTGGTCCCGGCGAAATTGGCCACCATGGACAACCCCGAAGCCGAAGCCCGCTCATGGAGCGGGAACCATTTTGCGGCCACGGTGGTATAGGCGTTGAGGATGAGCGGCTGGGCCAGGGCCAGGCCGACCGTGAATAAGAAGACCAACTTGTAGTCGCCGGAAAAAATGCCGCGCAACAGGCCGCAGGCTCCAAGCAAAACCGCGCCCAGACCAACGCCTTTCCTGAGACCGAACCGGTCGATGGTCCAGGAGGCGGGGATGGCAACCAGGATAAAGACCACCATGAAGATCATGGCCAAAAGCCCGATCTTCATGTCCGAGACCCGGTAAAACTCCGCGGCCGCTCCCGCAACCGGCGCAAAACAAATCCATAAAACCTGGATGGTCAGGTTGATGAACATGAACGCGCCGAGCACAACCCAGCGGTAACCATACACTTTGACCCCGGAAAACCGCATGACCCCTTCATTGTAGGTGCACTCTGCGGGAATTGCCAAATCCACGCCAACTCCTCCGCGGTGTGTTATAATTTCCGCAACGACGTAAGCGGAGGATTTGGCATGAAGGAAAAAAATCGGGAGTTGACCGTCGCATTGATAGTTGTCCTTGCCCTCGGGTTGTCCTGCGCCGGCAAAAAGCCCCTGGGGTTGGCCGGCAAAGAGTGGAGCTCAACGGATAATAACCTGCACCAGGTGGACGGGCCCGCGGCCGGCAAATCAGCGCCCGAAGCCTTCCGCGTATATCGCAGCGGGTCGCCCACCAAGGAAACCTTTGCCAAATGGTGCGCTGACTACAAGATCGGCCTGGTCATCGATATGGCGGGCACCGCCAAAGACCATGAACTGGCTTTTCAAAAAGAGGACGTCTGCCCGAATATCAAGGTCGTCTATACCGAGAAGCAGAACCCCAACAAACCCGCGACTGAAGAGTTCCTCAATTTCTTCGACGCCCAAATCGCCAAGGCCAGGAAGGACGGAATGGGCATCCTCTTCCGCTGCACCACCGGCAGCCACCGCACCGGCAGACTTGCGGCATACTACCAGATGAAATACATGGGACTCGAGCCGCCTCAGGCGATTGACGAAATGAACAGGAACGGCGTGCTCATGCCGGTATATGAAACCACCCTGGTCAGGCAGATTTACGCACTCCACGATTACCTCCATTCCCTCCCCTGCTCCCAGCGCGAAGGTTCGTGCGTCAAGAAATAGCCGGGCCCTGTCCATATCCGGCCGGATTGACTTCCCCAACCCGCCCGGCATAATGAAATTTCAAGGGCCGGTTCGCGGCCCGATATTTCCGACCAAGGAGGTTGGCGAGCTCATGGCTATTCCCGGAAGACCCGCGGACTTGCCGGAGATAAAATCATCTTGACTTTGGAGCAATCTTGGAAATACAATCTCACCAGTTGTTAAGATGAGCGATCACGAAAAAAACAACCCAGTCACCTTTTCGCAATTCTACGCGACGGTCAAGGAATTGGTGTCCCGATTCCAAAAACAACAGTCATATTATAAATCCAAGCCCTACGACGAAGCGGCGGTCCGGAACGATTTTCTCAATCCCTTCTGGCGGGCGATGGGGTGGGATATGGAGAATATTAAAGGGTTATCCCAGCCGATAAGAGAGGTGGAAGTCGAGAGCCGGGTGGATATCGCGGGAAGGAAGAAGAAGGCCGATTATTTATTTCGCACCGACGGCTTAAACCGCTTTGTCTGCGAGGCCAAAAAGCCTATTGAGGAACTCCCCCGTTTTGCATTTCAAGTGCAGCGGTATGCGTTTAATTTGCAGGCGCACATTGCGATACTGACCAATTTTGAGGAATTTTTCATTTATGCGGTGGGCGGAAAACCGCGCCCCCAAGCTCCGTTCGAGCCTGTTTCAAAATATCATTTTCATCAATATCCCCTGATCGCGGAACAGCTATGGAACCTTTTTTCGCGTGACCAAGTGGCTTCCGGATCATTGGACAAATTCATTTCAGAGTTGCCCAAGAGGGCAATTAAAGGCAGGGCGAGGCAAGGCTGGCTGATCAGACCGGAGAGGATACGCCGGGTCGATATCGAATTCCTGCGCTATATGGAGGAATCGCGCAAGCAATTGGCCCGACATTTGTTCAAGGACAATCCTAAGCAAGCATGGGACGAGAATAACTTGAATGAAGCCGTCCAGCGCATTCTGGACCGCATCCTTTTCATCAGGATTTGCGAAGACCGCGATATTGACCTTAACGGGACCCTGGAGAGCATTGTTCAAGCCTGGAAAAATCAACCGGTGCAACAACCCCTTTATCCGCTGTTGGTGAATCTTTTCCGCGCAATGGACAAAGGAAGAGAGAGGTCTTTTAACGGCGGACTCTTTGCGCCTCATTTCTCGGAAGCGCTCAAGGTCAGCGACGGCTTTTTGCTGGATTTTATTGGAGAACTGTCAGGCGATGAATCCCCCTACCTTTTTAACATAATTCCCGTTGAAATCATCGGTTCCATTTATGAGCGGTTCATAGAAAAGAGAATTCGAGTAAGCCCGGGCGGCCGGTTACAGGTGGCGGATAAATTCAAATTGCGCAAGGCTGAGGGAGTATATTATACGCCCCAATACATTGTCAATTTTATCGTCAAAAATACCGTCGGAGAATTAATTAAGGAGAAGTCGCCCGAGCAAGTGTCCATGCTGAAAATATTGGACCCTGCGTGCGGCTCAGGAAGTTTCTTAATAGGAATATTCGATTGCTTGTGTCAGTATTATAAAGACTGGTTGATCCGGAATCCCAAAAAGCAGACGCCGGACCTCTGCTGGTATGACACCGACGGCAATCTCCATCTGACCACGGGGCTTAAGCGTCAAATAGCCCTCAATAATATATATGGCGTTGACTTGGACCCGCAAGCGGTTGAGGTCTCGCAGTTCTCGCTCTATCTGAAAATCCTGGAAGGCGAGAACCGCATGAGTCTGGCCGCACAGCACCCCCTTTTCAAAGGCGAAACCATACTTCCCAACCTCAAGAATAATATCAAGCTCGGCAACTCACTTATTGAGAGCGATTATTTTGATCTTTTCTCAAACGGCGATGAATTGACTCGCATTCGCCCCCTTGACTGGAAGGCCGCTTTTCCGGAGATATTCAAGAATGGCGGTTTCGACGCGGTAATTGGCAACCCGCCGTGGGGACAGAAGGCAGTTGACTTTACGCCCGAAGAGAAGGAGTACTTTAAAAGCCATTATAAGACAGCCGTGGGCATCTTGGACCTCTTCAAGCTTTTCTCGGAGCGCGCTCTGAAAATAACCCGGGACCAGGGATACTGGGCAATGATCTTGCCGGACATCATCCTTCTGAAAAATTACCCGGAAATAAGAAAATACATCCTCGATAGGTCCCTAATTAAATGGATCGGATATGCCGGCATGGCTTTTGAGAATGTAAATATTGACAGTGTTGTGCTGGTCTGCCTGAAAACCAGACCGTTGCTCTCGCCCAGGCATAATATCAACATACTAATGAACGTTCCCTCCAGAAGCATGCAAAAGATCAAACCAGACAGGAAGACGCCTCAGGCGCTTTTTCTAAAACTCCAGGACTATAAATTTAACATCCATCTCGACGCGGATAAAATTGCGCTCCTGGACAAACTGAACAAGCTGCCCAGATTGAGTGAATTCCTGGAGGCCCATGAAGGGATTCATTCCGGCAATGTCCGAAAAAAACTATTCTTATCCAAACGGAAGAACCGGTTTTGTAGAAAGATGATTTTCGGACGCGAGGAAATTAATAGATACGAGTTGAACTGGGCGGGTAAATGGGTGAATTGTAATCCGGCTATTATCAACAAAAGCGCCGGAGAATATGCCAATCTCGGGCATGAACGTTATTTTACTTCCCCCAAGATATTTGTCCGCCGGACCGGTGATTATGTTATGGCCGTGCCCGACTATGACGGGTTTTTCGCCAGTAATAACCTGTTTGTGCTTTTGGAAAAGGATAGACCAACTCAGGAGTCCGGAGAAACAAAAAGGCCTGACAACCTTCTTTACTTTACGGGTCTTTTGAATAGCCGGCTCATCACATGGTATTTCAGAACCATTCAGCCGCGGGTCGGAAAGCTCTTTGCGGAACTGAAAATCAACCATATCCATGACTTCCCGCTGCCTTTGCTGAATTCGAATGATTCGAGGGAATATGTCCAAATGGTCTCTCTCGTAAAAAGGAACATGGAATTTCTCGCAAGACTCGGAAAAACAACATCTGAACATGATCGGAAAGTTTTGGATGGCGCCATTCAGGCCACTGAACATTCGATTAATCAGTTGACCTGTGAGATTTACAACCTCCACGGACATGAAATTGAAATGACCGAGAAAGACCTGACCGCTTATCCAATCCCTTCAAACGGCGCCAGGTCCGCCAATCCTCATTGCCCTCCAAAATCCCGCCCAAAGTTGTTTTAGGATTTCATGGGGTCAGGCCTCTTGGCGGAAGAACGACTGCGATGATAGGGCCAGACCCCTCGAGGCCTGAACCCTCGGCTGGGGCGTGATATAATTAAGCTGCTGGCGAAAATGGCAAAGTTGAAACCCGGCTGGATTTTGGGAATCGGATCAGTATCCCTTGCTTTTCTCCTGCTCCTGCCCCTGCTCTGGTACGGGCTGGGAGCGGACCAGGGATGGTTTTCCTACTCCGCCTGGGTCTGGCGCAAGTTCGGGCTGGTCCCATACCGCGACCTTTTTGAGCAGAATTTCCCCGGCATCTTCTTCATCCATTACTTCGTCCAGGCAACGCTCGGCGAAAGCATAACCGCTTTCCGCGTTTTTGACCTGGCCTGGCAGACTGCGACCGCGGGCATGATCTATCTCGTCGCCGTTTCCATTTTTCAAAACCGGCTATCGGGGTTCCTCGCGGCAACCCTATACCCCATCTATTACCTCGGACTCGGACCATGGCACACCGGACAACGAGATGAGTTCTTCCTCCTCTGCTACCTCCTCAGCTTCCGGCTTTTCATGCGCGGCCAGGAAGGACGGGACATCCCTCGCGCCGCGGCTGCAGGGCTGCTGATCGGCTTCGCCTGCCTGGTCAAGCCGGTGGCCGCGCTCGCGGGAATGGTCCTGCTCGCGCTGGTGATAAAGAGGACCAAGGCAAAAATTTGGCCGGCTTTGGCGTTTCTTGCCGCCGGCTCGATCCCCGCGCTCGCCGCGGTTTTTTATTTCCAGGCCGAGGGCGCGCTCCATGCTCTCTATGAGTGTATTTTTCTTTTCACCGGCAAGGTCTACCTCGACTACGGGACCATTGAACCGCTGAAACTAATCGTCAATATCTTCATGACCCATACCCTGAAATACAACGTCCTGATCCTGATTGGGGCCGCAATCGCCTTCGCGCGCTCGCGCCGGATTCCGCAGGAGAAAAAGAGCGACTTTTTCTGGTTCGCGCTGGTCCTCATCGCAAGCTATGCCGGGTATCTGGCGCAGGGCAAGTACGCTTTTTCCTTCTATTACCACGAGGCGCCGGTCCTGGGTGCGCTCTGCCTGTTCGCGGGCCGCGGCTGGGCCATGGTCTTCGCGGCCGTGAACCGGAAATGGACGATCCTTCCCAAGACCAAGACCGCGCTCCTGAGTTGCGTATTAATCGGCGGCAGTTTCGGCTTGATGAACTCTGACTACCGGGGCCTGCTGAAAGAGGCCCTGCGGCTGCCGCCGGGAAGGGGACAGGACAAATATCTTTATCAGCAGGTCTGCCGGGAGGCCGCGGATTACGTCCGGCTGCATTCCCGGCCGGAGGACAAGCTGCAGGTCTGGGGAGGAGAGGCCATCATTAATTTCCTGGCGCAAAGGCGCGCGCCTTCGAGGTTTGCGTATTCCCTCCAGCTGATCCCTCTCCGTCCCGGGCGGGGGTTGTCGCCCATGCAGAAAGGGCTGGGGGAGGAGCTGCTCAGCGAAATGAAAAAAGACCCGCCGCTCTTTTTCATCATGGCGCGTCTGCCCTATTTTCAGAATGCCGACATTTCCAAGGTGCTGATTGAAGACTATCCTCAAATGCGCGACTTCCTGGAAGCCAACTACGTTCACGTTCAGACCATCAACCGCTTTGAAATCTACCGGCTCAACAAGTGAACGGGTCCATTGCCTGATAAATGGTCAAGAGTCTTCGGCGTCCGCCCCTCCTTAACAGCCAAATGTTAAATGTTAAGGTTTGACCCCTTTTAGAAGTCCCAGCGGAGTTGGGCCCAGTGGAAGTTGGGGATGAGTCCGAAGTCGCCCTTCTGGCTGCCGCCGAAGAGTTGCGCTCCGGCCTGGAAGGTTATGGAATGCGGGGCGGAGTATGCGAAGGAAGGGCCGATGTAAAACGATCCGGCGTCGAGGTCGTAGATCAGGGCGGTGATGAGTCGGAGCAGGGGGTCGAGTTCCGCGGAGGTGGAGAGTGCGAGGAAATTCCGGTCCAAGGTTTTCAGGGGGTCGGGCTGGGAAAATACGGCTGCGGCCTGCCCCAGCCCCGCTAGAGAAAGCACTCCTTCATTGTGGTAGTACTCCGCGGTGAGCAGCACTGATTCCGGGAAACTGTATTGGTAGCCGATGGTTCCCCGGAAATAATCGTGTCCGGTTTCCGGCCAGGTATAGGTTGCTTCTCCATAGAGGCTGCCGTCCTTGAGGTTGGCCGCGAACCCGAAGCCCGCGGTCCAGTCCTGGTAGATGCGCGCGGCGAGGAAATGGAGGTCGGCTTGTCCGACCGTGGTTTTGCCATAGGCCGCGAACCTGCTCTCATCGATCACGTCTCCGATGCCGTAGGCGAGATTGATTCTGCTGCTCGGCCCGAGTTCGAGCTCGAGGTTGGCCCCGTCCACGCCAAGCCTTTCCTCGGGAAGGAGCGAGAGCGGGCTGACCGGGTTGAAGATGTCCATCGGGCTGTAGAAAAAGGCGCTGCCGAACGCTATTCGCTGCCGGCCCAGAGTGAAGACCATGCGCTCGTCCTCATATTGCGCCCAGGCACGGTAGATGTTCCAGTCCAGCCAGAACTCGTCCTCATCCGCCAGCCGCTTGTCCCATTTGAAATAGGCGGGCACGGGGTTTTCTTGAGAAAGCAGGTAGAGGGGATTATCGAGCGCGCTGCCCGAGTTCAGGATCAGGGTCTGGCTCAGTTCCGCGCTTACGCCCTTGGGAAAATTGAAACCGAGCACGGGCCTGAGCCAAGTCTGGGCGAGGGTAAAGTTTGAGCCGAAAAAGTCGCGGGAGTCCAGCGCCTGCTCCATCAGGTATCCGGAAAAATCGACCTTGAATTCGTCCTTGGAATAAAGCGGCGCGGCCAGAGCCGCGGGCGCCAGCAGCAGCGCCAGGGCCAGGAGCGCGCGGTTAATTCCGGACCTGGTCATTCGTGATCTTTCCGTCGCGCAGCTCCACCAGGCGCCTGGCGTGCTCCATGACCATTGGGTCGTGGGTTGAGAAGAGGAAAGTGATTCCTTTCTGCTGGTTGAGTTCGTGCATCATGTCCATTAGTTCGTGCGCGGTCTTGGTGTCGAGATTGGCGGTGGGCTCGTCCGCCAGCACCAGCTCGGGCATGTGCACGATGGCGCGCGCGACCGCCACCCGCTGCTGCTGACCGCCGCTCATCTCGGTCGGGCGCTTGTGGATCAAATCGCCCAGGCCGAGCTGGGTCAGGAGCGACACCGCCCGCTCCTGGCGCTCCTTGCGGGCCACCCGCTGCAGGATCAGCACGTACTCGACGTTCTCCAGCGCGGTGAGCACCGGGATCAGGTTGTAAGACTGGAACACGAACCCGATCTTGAACAGCCGGAGCCGGGATAACTCGGAGTCGCTCATGGCGGTTACTTCCTGCTTTGAGAGGAACACTTTTCCCGCGGAGGGCCTGTCCAGCCCGCCGATCAGGTTGAGCAGTGTGGTTTTGCCGGAGCCGGACGGCCCGAAGAGCGCGGTGAATTCGCCGGGCTGCATCGAGAAGTCGACTCCGGCAAGCGCGCTGGTGGCGATATGGTTGTCGCGGTAGATTTTTTCAATTCCCTCTGTTTGCAACTGAAACATTACGCACCTCCCATTAAGTCTCGTGGGGTCAGGCCTCTTCGATGAAGCTCGAACTGCGATGCTGAGGCCAGACCCCCAACTGAAACATTACGCACCTCCTAAAACCTCCTCAGCGCTTCCACCACGAGCAGCCTGCTCGCGCGGAAGGCCGGGTAGAGCGCGGAAATGATCGCGATAACGACCGCGAGGATGACCGCGGTCAGGATATTTTCGAGGGTGAGCACGGGATAGATCACGGTTGGCATGCCGTAGGCTGCGAGTCCCTCGGCGAACATTGAGAGGTCCAGCCCGTATCCGGCCCAGATGATGATGGTGGCGGCGCTGACCATTCCTCCGGCGGCCATGCCGATCAGGGACAGCATTACGGACTCGAGGATGACCAGGGCGAAGAGCTGGCGCGGGCCGGTGCCGATGGCCTTCAGGATCCCGAGTTCGCGCACGCGCTCGAACACGCTCATGATCATGGTGTTGGCGATGCCGAAGGCGATGATGATATAAATGCAAAGCAGGAGCACCACGTTGGTGTAGTCCATGATCTGGATCATCTCCGCGAGCACCGGCCAGAGCTCCTTCCAGTCCTGCACCTCCAGGCCCAGACCGGAGAGCATCCCCGAGACCGACTCCGCGGGGTCAGCCCCCTGCTTCAACCGGACGTCGATTTCGCTGGCGGCGCTGTGGCCCTTGAGCGACCGCCACATCGGCTCCCGCTTCATCACTGCAAACGGCCCCCCGGCCTGGTCCGGGCTTTGCTTGAGCAATCCCGCGACCGAAAGGCTGAGCGTTGTGCCGCGGGAAATGATTTGCACGCTCGCGCCCGGCTCCACTCCCAGTTCCGCGGCTACGTCCTCGGAAAGGATCACCCAGTCGTCATTGGCTTCGAGCTCCTTGTCGATTTCCGCGGCCTTGAGCCAGCTCCCTTCCGGGATTTGCACCCGGTCGAAAATCCCGGACACCCGGTTTTCATTGACCGGGTCAACGCCGTAGAGCGTGAGTTCAATCCGCTTTTCAGGGCGCTTGGCAAAGGCGGATGCGGGGATTGTGAGCCGGTAGTTGACCAGGGAGCTCGCGGGGTGGAGCTTGAAGGACTCGCCCATGGCTTCCGGCGAATCAATGATTAGGCCGGGCTCGGGCCGGGTGAATTTGACCAGACTGAAAGTCTCGCCCGAGAGTTCATGGCTGGAAACTTCCGTCTTCAGGTCGGGCTTTTCCGGAGGCAGACGCTTTTTCAGTTCGGCCTTGAGCAATTCGAGGTTTCTGGGGTCGTCCACGGTGATTGCGATCTCGTTGAGCTTGCCCTGCATCTGCATGACTTTTTCCGCGCGCTTAAGGGGCAGGAAGACTATTTTCCGATCCATTTCAGTGAGCCCGATGGAGTAGATGCCCTTGATGCGGAAACTTTCCACCACGTCCTCCTCGCCCTGGAAGCTCTGCATGAAGAAGCTGAGCTTGTCGCCCACCTCCACCTTGAGCTTGTGCGCCAGGGGCTTTCCGACCAGGACCTCGGGCTCGTCCGGGCCGCTGAAATAGCTCCCGCTCTTGACGAATTTCCTGATCCGCGTGACCGTGGGCTCCAGCTCCGGGTCGATCCCGGCGATCAACACTCCGTTGGACGCGCGCGCGGACTGGGCCAGGGCGAAGCCGTAGATGCGGGGGGCGAATCCCGCCATGTGGGGAGCGCCCTTGATTTGCCTTATGACCCGTTCGCCGTCAAGCATGCACAGTCTCAGGCTCGGGTTTTTGTCATAGCCCTTGACGTGGACCTGGAGGTGGCCGAGGTTGGAATAGATGAAGTTGTCAACCATCTGGTACACGAACGCGTTGTAGATCGCCATGGTCATGAGCCCGCCCCAGACCCCGAGCGTGACCGCGCCCGTGATCACCAGCGTGCGCCTCAAGTTTCTCCCCAGGTTGCGCCAGGCTATTTTGCAAAACTCCAACATCTTTCCCTCTATTGCAGCCGGAGCGTCTGCACCGGGCTGGTCCGGCTCGCGCGCAGCGCCGGAAAGATCGTCATCAGCAACACGAACGCGAAATTGATCAGCGCGGTGTAGAGGAACATTAACGGTTCAAGCTTGGCGTACATGAACGGCTCAAACCCCATCATCTCCATCAACTGCCCGGTCCCCTCTCCAAACGCCGCAAGGTTGAGCGGGACATAAGTGTAATAAAGCGAGGGCAGCGCCCCCAGCAAAAGACCGAGCGCGGTTCCGAGCAGTCCCAGGAAAATGGACTCGAAGAAGATGACCAGGAAAATTTCTCCGGGCCGGGTGCCGATTGCCTTCATGATCGCGAACTGCCTTGCCCGCTCGAGCACGCTCATCAGGATGGTGAGCAGGAACACGAACGCGACCACCACCAGCAGGATGGCCAGGAACATCACCGCTTGTAAATTATCGAGCATGACCGCCTGGACCAGGTCCGGGGCCAACTCCTCCCAGGGAACGACCTCGTAGTTCAGGCGCGAGCTGAGCAGGGCCGCGGCCTTATCCAAGGGCATGCGCGGAGCAAGTCCGACTATTGCCCGGTTGACGTTGTCGCCCAGCTTCAACTGTTCCTGCAAAAACCCCAGCGGGACATAAGCATCCGCGCCCTCCGCGCAAACCGCGGCCAAATTCAGGTCTTTCCTGAAATTCTCGCCGAAGTAGTCCGCGCCCTCCACCGCGACAACATTCCCCGGCTCAAGCCCCAAGCTCCGGGCGAGCGAGGATTTCAAGACCAGCCAATCATCGCCCGCGAGCGCATCCGCGCAGCGGGCGAACCCGGGGTTGACGGCTTTTTCGCTTGCGGGCAAAACGCCCAGCGCCTCCATGGTTCGCCCGCGGATTCGAAGCGGCGCGATTGCCTGGAGCGAATGTCCCCTGAGACCCGGGACCCGGGCGAGGGAATTGCCCAGGATCTCCTGGTCCGCGAACTGGAAGGGGGAGTCAGGGGGCAGTCCGGGCTTTTGCGGCCTGATTTCAAAATTGCCGGCGCCGAGCGGATTGATCCGCCAGAGGCCCGGGTCCGGGCCCAGCAACTGGTATGCGCCCCGGCTGAGCGCCGGAATGTCCCCGGCGCTTTTCACGGTAACCACCACGCTGGTGATTTTGCCGGGCATATAGAGCAAGTCCTGCAGTTCAGAAAGGTTGACCAGCATGATCGCGGCGTCAAATTCGGGCGCGCCGGTCCGGAAGATGCCCTTGACTTCAAAATTGGCCCCGGCCATGCTGCCGTAGCTGTCCTGGGTGAGGATTGAGATCTGTTCGCCGACCTCCACCTGCAGGTTGCGCGCCAGGTCCTTGCCGATCACGGCCTTGCCGCGGTCCGAGGATTCCAGGTATTGGCCGGAGAAACTTTTCGGCGGCTTGAGCCTTTTCGGCCGGTTCAGCCGTTCCGGGAAAAAGGACTTGGCCAAGCGGGAGGTCCGGGCCTCGTCTTCCGGGACCACGCCGCAGATCCCGGTCCCGGCCATGTTGTTTCCGGCCTGGGCCAGGGTTTCGGTGCAAAGCCTTTGGGAAAAGCCGTCCACCAAAGGGGAGTTGCGGAAAAATTCGGCGAGCTCCTCGTTCATGGACATGGCGTATTCCATGTTCTGCTGCGCCTGGTATCCGGCGCGGTGCACCTGCAGGTATCCCTTGAAGAGCGAGATGGCCGAGCGGATCATGCCCTCGTGCGCGCCGTGGGCCCAGGCCATGAAAAACAGCGTGAGCGCGGAGCCGAAGACCACGGCCGCCAAAGTCAAGCCGGAGCGCATCTTGTGCCGCCACAAGTCGCGCCATGCGATTTTGAGAAAAGCCAGCATCAGTTCACCAGTTCTTGCTTTTGAGGTTTCTTTCGGTGAAGATTCCCGGGTCGATCTTGAGGTCAAACTTGGCCTCCAGCAGCAGCATCACGGTCTTTCTGCCGGGGTTGGTCATGGAGCGCATTTCCCAGTTGACCGGCAGTTTGCGGCCGCCCATTTCCTTGACCTCGGAAAAAATCATCTCGGCGACCATCTTTCCCCGCTCGTCAAAATATTGCTCCTTCAGGGGGATGTAGCCCTGGTCCCAGACCCAGACCAGAATCTTGCCCCAGACCACCGGCGCCCCCGGCTTGGGGATCAACTCAAGCTCGTAAGTTTTTCCGCCCTGCGGATTGTCCTCCACACCCTTGATCCGGTGCTCGTAGTCCTTGACCACGCTCGACTCGCGCACCAAATCGTCGTTGGTGAAGTCCGAGCCCATCCAGGACTCGTGCATCATGGAGGGCGGCATCTTCATGACCCGCTCGGTGCTGGGCACGTACATCCAGAGGTTGAACCCGATTTTGAGGAATCCGATCCCGCGGTCGCGGGCCGGAGCGGTGATCCTGATCAGGGACTTGGAGTCCTTGACGTTCTCGTAGGCGTAAAGCTCGAGGCCGCGGGGGGAAGACCAGTCGGGGTTGTAGATCATCATCTTGAGCCGGGTGTAGCTGGTCTGGCCGCGCAGGAGCGAGTCCATCTTGGCCACCAGTTCCTCCGCGGTCTGAGCATGGAGGGGCGGGACAAGCCCGAGCCCAAGCAAGACCCCCAATCCCATCGCCAAACATTTTCGCGCCCAAGCCATCTCATCCTCCCGAAAATTCAGCGTTCCGCGCGGCCTTTGCCGTCCGGGGCCATGCCCTCGAACAGCACCCGCGAGGCCTGCCGCCAGTAATCCGACGGGTCGATATCCTCAAAGCCCATCAGGTGCATGTGGTCCAGGTTGTCCATCACCGTGGCGACCATGAACGCGGCCAGCCGCGGGTTCATGTCCTGCCGCAACTGCTTGCTCCCGATCCCCTCCCGGACCAGGGTCTCAAGCCGGTCAATGGTCCGGCGGTGGAACTCCATGAACAGCTTGTAGGTCCGAGGATGGTCCATGGCCTGGAGCCAGAGATCGTGGAGCGCGCGGTTCATCTCCGGCTGGGACTCCGCCCGGGACACCATGTACGAACCCAGCCGGAAGACCTTCTCCCGCGTGCTCCCGGCCCCGGACAGAATCAGAACCAGGCCCTTCAAATATTCCTCGGCCCAGCCCAGATAAAAAGAAATGAAAACGTCCTGCTTGTCCCGGAAATACCAGTAAACCGTGCCCTTGGCCAGGCCCGCGTGAGAGGCGATGTCGTCAATGGTGGTCTTGTGGAAGCCCCGGCGGAGAAAGCAGTTAAAGGCCGACTTTAAGATCTCCGCGCGCCGGTCTTCCGCGCTCTTTCGCCTGCGCCTGCCCGCCATCGGCCAGACCCCCTTTTTAGTTATTGACTGACTAGTCAGTCAATAATAATGCTTGACCAAAGGCTTGTCAAGCAAAAAATGCGCGGGGGCTGTTTTTTTATTTTCCGGCCCTGGATGCTTAGGTCCGGCGGGCCCGCGGCTTCCGCAACCTGGGGGCGGGAGCGGGTTTTATCTTGCCGCGGTCAGCACGAAGGAATTGGGGCCGGTTTTGGAGGATGTGACCATAAATTTTTGGCCGGTGTCCGCAAGTGTGATTTGGTATTGGCCGTAGAATCCGGAGAATTCGAAGGAGCCGTTCCGGTCGGTGACGGCGTTCCCTTGCGAATGCCACTGCTGGTTGATCAGGCGGTCGAGGCGCTGGTAAGACGGCTTGCGTCGCCAGTCGGGCGCGAGCAGGGCGCCGTTCTTGACCCAGGCGGTCCCGTCATAAAGTCCCCAGTAGATGATCCCCTCCACCGCGGGCATGCTGAAGCAGAGCTTGTAATATGATTCCAGGTAGTCGGCCTGGTCCTGTTCGGTCCAGACGCCTTTTTTCCAGGAATTGGTGATTGGCAGCTCCGCCGAGGGCACGGTCAGCTCGGTAATATGGATGGGCAGCCCCAGCCTGGAATAGGCGGTCAGCGTCAGCCATAGTTTCCAGGCCGGCACCCAGTCGGTGCGCGGCTCGCGGCCCTGGATGCCGATCAGGTCAATGGCCGCGCCCCGCTTCAAGAGCTTCCGGACCAGCCGATAGTACGGCCCGTATCCGAAATCGTGTCCTTCGATCCCGTATTCATTGATGCTGAGCCGGGCATGGGGGTCCTTGGCCCGCGCCCGCTGGAACGAGTCAAGCACGTAGTCAAAAACGCTCTGGCGCCCGAAGCGCGGGAGGTGGGTCGGCTCGTTCACCACGTCCCAGATTTTAATCCGCCCCTGGTATTGCGCGACCGTGCTCTCAACCCGGGCCCTCAAAAGCTCCGTCACCTTTTCCCGGTCCTCAGGCAGCCATTCCGGATAGCCCGAGGGATTTCTCCAGACCAGCGGGTGGCCCTTGGCAATAATCTCGTTGCTTTCGCACCATGCGATCATCTCATCCAGGCCCTTGAGCTCGGGGAACTCGCCCGGGCTCGGTTCATAATTGCTCCAATAAAAGGGCAGCACCGCCAAATTGAAAAGACGCTTGAACTCCTGCTTGAACCGCTCGTTTTCCTCCGCAGCCGCAAACTGGTCAAACTCAAACAGGATGTTGCCGAAGATAAATTCGTGCCGGGTCTGGCGAAAGGTCATCCGGGCATTGGCAATCGGCGCTCCGTCCGCGGCCTGCAAGGTTATTGTGACCGCGGCCTTGCGGACTTTTGGGATGCGCGCGTCCGCGGCTTCGAGCGTTTTGCGGTCCAGGTATTTCCCCAGCGGGTTGGTGACCGCGGGCGAGCACAGGAGAAAAAGGAATGAGGCATTGATGAAAAGGAACATCGCCATTCCCGCGGTCAGATATTTTGGGCGGGATTGAGCGGGCATCTCAGGTCAGGCTGCCTTTCATTGATTCGAAAAGGGCGTGGTTGAGCAAATAGGGCGCCAGGAGCAGGCCGGCCTGGACCGTGATTTGCCCGGCGACCAGCGCCGCGGGCCATGCCCGGTTGACCTTGAACAGCGCCAGGTTCATCCGGGCCTCGATGCGGTATTTCCAAAGGATGAAAAACGCGGTTGCGGCCAGTTGCGCGATATTGGGCAGGGTCATGTCAATAAACGGATAAAGCGGCTTCATGTTGAGCCATTTCTCGAAAAAGAAAACCCTCAACGCGATCAGGGGCGCCCAGAAAAGCAAAGGCGTCAGGCTCCAGGCGTAAAGCGCAAGGTAGCGTCCCAGAGGCAACTGCGAGCCGGACGCGCGCTTGAGCAGGGCGTGGCTGACCAGGGCCGGGGCAAGATACATCTGCAGGACGACAAACAGGAACGATCCCGCGAGCACCAGGAGCAGCGACATCATTGGATTGGCGGCAAGGTTTGCGGGCACGGTCTTGAGGAACAGTTGCGGAGAGGTGTGGAAGTAAAGCGGCTCGGGATAGAAAACAAGGAACCACATGGAAACCCCGGTCACGAGCCAGATGTAAAAGACATAGAGCAGTGAGCCGCGAAGCCGGGGCCCGGATTCATGGTCTGCCGGAGGCCGCGCAGCCGCTTGCGAGGGGTTGAACATGGCTCCGGCGAACCGCGAGAAGAAATTTTCATAAATGGCGTTCATCTCCCTGCCTGCCACGACCAATCATATAAAAGAACCAATCCTTTGCAAATGACCGGGGAAATGACCCGGCGCTTTCGCGGCCTTGAGATGGCAAGGGAAGGCCTGATCTTTGCAAAAACGCTTTTGGGTGCGCAAAGCCGGTATGATATAATAAAGTCATGGCGGGTGGATTTTAGCATGTCGGAAGTCAAGGGCAGCGTTTTTCTGAATGTGGCGCGTCTGGTCCGGGCCAACAAGGACGTTGACTGGAAAAAATACCTGAGCGACAAGGACCTGGAAATCATCCACGGGCAAATTCTGGCCAGCAGCAGGTACCCGCTTGACACCTATGAAAGGGCGGAGATAGCTGTTTTCAAGGAAATAGGCAAGGGCCAGTTGGAGAACGCCCGGCAATGGGGCAGGTTTATGATGGAGAACATGTTTAAGACCGTCTATCATGATCTCGTCCGTGACCAGGATCCGGCGCTGGCCCTGGAAAGGTTCGCGTTAATTGTCAAAATGCTCTACCGGTTTAACGACCCCAAGTTTGAGGCTCTGAAATATGTAAAGATGCCCGGGGATCGGGCCCGGATCATTGTCAAGTCCGATCACCCGGTCAGGGAATTCGAGGCGCACAGCCATCAGAGCATGGGCACGATTGAAAAACTGGTCGAGCTCAGCGGCGGCAAAGACGTCAAGATTGAAATCACCGAATGCGACTGGCAGAATGACAATCCCTTCGCTTTATTGGACGTGTCCTGGAAAAAGTAATTGCCGAACCGGGCCGGCAATTTTGATTCGCGCGCTCTGCCCGGGCAATTCAAGAGGATAGGTTTTGATGAGGATCCGCGGGGCTTTCAAGCAGGGCCACGACTTTGAGCACATGGCGGACGTGCTGATGCGCCGGACCAAAGAAGGCCCGGTCCCGATCTTTGAGGGGGTTGTTGACGCGGAAATCGCCTGCCAGGTCCTCGGTATCGACTTTCCGGTGGAGCGGGTGGCCGAGTTCGCGGACCCGGGGCCGAGGCCGACCCTGGGACAGTTGTGGTTCGGGTTCAAGCTGATGCGGATGGCCATCAGCTTTTATCAGGGGATGGGATACGACTATGTGATCATGCCCCCGATTATCCCGATGCCCCGCACCGCCAAGCATCTCCGGAAAAATCCAAGGCAAGACAATTTGCTGCGGGCCTGGCAGGACGAGCACCAGGGATTGATCCGGGAGCGCAAGGACTTCGAGTCGTTTCCCTGGCCCTCGCCCAGGCAGGTCAACCTGCTCAGCATTCAATACGCCTCATGGCGCATCCCCAAAAGCATGAAAGTGATCGCGTTCATCACCGGCATTTTCGAGGACTTGCGCTGCCTGCTGGGGTTTGAGCAAATGGCGGTCAAGAGCGTGGAAGACCCCGGACTGATCAGCGACGTGCTTGACAAGCTCCTGGCGATCGAGCAGGCCGCGGTGGAAAAATGCGCGGCCCGCAAGGCGGTGGGAGCCATTCTGTACGTTGAGGACCTGGCTTTCAACAACGGCACCATGATGTCGCCGGCCTGGATAAGGAAAAACCTCATCCCCCGTTACAAGCGCATGGCCGACGCCGCCCACCGGCATGGAAAACCTTTCCTCTTCCATTCCTGCGGACAGATCGACGCAATCATGGAGGACCTGATCGAGACGGTGGGGATAGACGGCCGGCACTCTTACCAGGACAACATCGAGCCGGTCGAGGAGGTGTACCGGAAGTATGGAGACCGCATCTGCATCCTGGGCGGGGTGGACGTTGACCTGCTTGCGCGCGGCAGCGAGGAACAGGTCCGCGGGCGCACCCGCCAGATCCTTGAAGCCTGCGCCCCGGGCGGGGGGTTTGTCATGGGCTCGGGCAACTCGGTGACCAACTACTGCAAGGTCGAGAACTATTTCGCCATGCTGGACGAGACCCGGAAATGGAACGAGGAGCATTGAATGTCCACCGAAACCATGAGCAGCCGGGAAAGGATCATGTCCGCGCTCAAGGGCCGGGAGGTGGACCGCATTCCCTGGTCGCCGTGCATTGACGGCTATTTCCTGGGAGGGGTGGACCAGGTCCAGGGATTCCGCCGCATTGGAGCGGACGCCATGCTGCGCCATTGCTTTAACTTCATCGGCAGCGCTCCCTTCCGCATCACCGCGCCGGTCCCGGGCAAGAGCCTTCCCTGGAAGACGCTGGCCCGGAAGCTGGGGGACGAAACCGAGTTTACCTATGAAACGCCGGTGGGCGTTCTCACGGAACGGCATCGGTACAACCCGGAATCGCCCAACATCCCCTGGACCACCAAGCACCGGCTGCAATCGGTGGACGACCTCAAGGTGCTCACCTGGATGTGCGAGCAAGGGGAGTTCGTGCCCCTGGCCCCGCTTTTCGAGCATGCTGAAAAGCAGATCGGCGACGACGGCATCACCACCATCTCGATCCTGGGCACGCCGCTGTTATGGCTGATCAACTCCGAGTCCACGGTCGATATATTCTGGTATCTATATTTCGATCATCCCTCGGAGATGGAGCAGTTATTGGAGGCCGCGCACCAGATGTTGCGGAGGATGTGCCGGGCGGCCGCGGAGGGTCCGGGCGAAGTAATCATCCAATATGAGAACCTGTCATCCACCCTGGTCTCGCCCAGGATCTGGAAAAAACATGCGCCGCGCTGGATCCGCGAGTATGCCGAGATTTTGCACCGCGGAGGCAAAATTTATCTCCAGCATGATTGCGGCCACCTGCTGGCATTCGGCGATTGCCTGGGCCAACTCCCTCTTGACGGCTTGGTGGACGTGGCCACCCCTCCCACCGGCACCCTGCCCGACCTGGCTTCCGCGCGCAAGCTCTGGGGGCCGGACAAGTTCATCATGGGCGGGATCGACGCCACGGCCCAGGTGGAAAAAGAGCCGGAGGATTTGAAGCGGCACGCGCTCGAGGTCATGATGAAAATGGGCGACGGCCGGCGCATGGCCCTGGGCACCAATGACGCGGCGCCCAAGAACACCACCTGGGAAAAGCTCCAGGCGATAAGCGCCGCGGTCCGCGAACACGGGGCTTTTCCGCTGGGGAAATAAGGAGGACTCGGCAATGGCGGAGGGGGATACGCGTTTGGCTGCAAACCGGATCAAAGCGGCGCGGGCCGCAAGCGCGGTCATTTTTTTGCTGCTGGGATCCGCGGCATTTGCCGCGGACGGCTGGGTCATGTTCAAGGGCCAGGTCAACGGCCCGGTGCGCAATCCGGCCGGGATCGACCTGTCCAGCTTTCAGCATAGGAGATATCCGGGGATCTTCTGGTCCGAGGCGTACTATCACCAGATGATCTTCTCGGACGGGTCCGTGATCACCGTCCAGTTCACGTTCAATGTCCTCGAGGCGACAATAATTTTCGCTCATGCCAAGTCAGGGACCGAGCCTTTTACCGACTTTCTGGTCATGGACATTGACGAGGTTAAATTTGACGACCAGGGGTTCGGGATCAGCATGGGGAGGAACCGGGTCTGGCTGGACGGTAAAAAATATCACCTGGAGCTGGATTTCAATCAAGTCAAGGCCAGGATCGACTATGACATCCTGGGCCCGAGCTGCTCCTGGGGAGATGGAATGATCCGCTACCCGGACGGCAAGAGTTTCGGGTATTACGTCTGGCCGATCACCAGGGCAAAGGCCGGAATGAAGGCCGGCATCAACGGCAGGGAATATGACCTGGAAGGGTTCGGCAATATGAACCACGATGCGCAATCGCTTTCCCCGCTCTACGCGCCGGCCAACTGGCAGGCGTTCTGGTTTTTCGGAGAAGACCACGCCCTGGCCATCGCCGACTTCTACACCAGCAAACATTTCGGCGAGGTCCTGACCCAGCGGCTGGTGTTCGTGGACAAACAGGGCAACATGTTCGCTTCCTCCAATTTCCCGATCAAGTGGGATGACTGGGCCGAGCTCAAGGACATCCGCTTCCGCTATCCCCGGCATTATCGCCTGAGCGCCGAAGGCGGCGGGGCCAGGCTGGAAGTTGAGGCCCATAACCGCGAGTATATGCTGCTCAAAGACTTGTTCGGCAACCTGCCCGGGGCATTGCGTCCGGTTGCCAAAAGATTCACCCGCAACGGCTGGACGGTTGACTGCATGTCTGACTATATCCTGACCTATCGCGTGCAGGGAAAGACTTTAACCTATAAAGGACTGGGAATGGTGCGCTGGATCAACCTGGAGGAGAATTAGCAGGGGGTTGAAAAATTCGGGGGGTCTGGCCTCAGCATCGCAGCCCGGGCTTCGGCGAAGAGGCCTGACCCCGCAAAACTCGGACCGGAAAAGGACAAAGTGATGGATATTTTAAGGGCGCTGCTGAAAATGAAAGCTCCGGGCGAGCGCAAGCCGGACTTCGAGCGGTTCCGGCGGGCAGTCACCACCAACGAGCCCGGCCCGGTGACGGTGGGCGATATTTTCGCCGATTTCGAGACCGTGGGGAACCTGCTCCATGAGCCGGTCCTGGACTATTTGAAGCTGGCCGGGGACCCGGAGTTGAAAATCACGCTCCAGGACCTTTGGGGCGGGTACAAGTATGTTTCGCAGACCATCCGCTTCTGCTGCCTGACCGGGTGGGATTACGCCTTCGCCTTCTCGGCCATCCCTTTCAAGGGCATGAGCATGCAGCTCGCGCCCAACACCTCCACCGAGGTCAGGAACGGCAAGCGCGGCTGGCTCAATGACAACCGCGGCCCGATCATGAGCTGGGACGATTTCAAGCGCTACCCTTGGCCCAGAAATATTAGAGCCATCAACGCCATGTCCCGGACCATGGCCAAGCGTGTGCCCGAGGGCATGAAAGTCATGGTCATCCCGGGCGGGGTGTTCGAATGGACAACCTGGCTCATGGGCCTGGTGCCGTTTTCCTATGCCCTGGCCGACCAGCCGGACCTGGTGGACGCGGTCATTGACAAGGTCGCCGGACTGATCTGCAAAGTGGTCGAGGATATCATGACCGAACCCAACGTGGGCGGAATCTTCTTGGGCGACGACCTCGGATTCTATTCCGGAACATTTGTTTCCCCCAAAGTCCTGCGCGAAAAATTTTTACCACGCACCAAACAAATCGTCCAGTTGACGCACAAGGCCGGCGGAGTATTCGTGCTCCACAGCTGCGGCAACATGTATGCGGTCATGGATGATATCGTGGAGATGGGGGTGGACGCCAAGCACAGTTATGAGGACAAGATCCTTCCGGTGGAACAGGTTTACGAGAAATGGGGGGATCGGATCAGCGTGATCGGCGGGGTTGACATGTCGATAATGGCCAGGGGTTCCGAGCATGATGTGAGGAAGCGGACGCGCGAGATATTGGACTGCTGCGCTTCCCGGGGCCGGTATGTGCTGGGCACCGGCAACTCGGTTGCCAACTACGTGCCTCTCAGGAACTACCTGGCCATGCTGGACGAGGGCAGGAAATGGAATAAAGCCAATTTCGGGAGGGAGTATTAATGGACGACCGGTTTGATTCAACCCCGGGGCTCTTCCCCGCGCTCGCGGACATCCGCGCGCGCGGGAAGGCCAGGCAGGTCACCACCCACAGCCACGAGTCGGCCCCGCTATTCGGTTACCGGAAGTACCGGGATTTGGGCCACTGGGATTTCAAGACCATCAAGGCCGGAGCGAGCTGGGAGTTCCCGCTCATGCAGGGGCCGGGCTACGTCTGCGCGTTCTGGATCACGGTCGCGGGCCGCTTGATCGAGGCGGTGCTGCGCTCCCGCGTTCCCGCGCACAAATACCTCTGGGTCAACATCTACTACGACGGGGCCGAGGTCCCGGCCATTTCCGCGCCCATCGGTCATTTCTTCGGAAACGGGACAACCAGGTACGTTCATTTCTCCAGCAAGTTCGTGGGCATGACCTCCGGAGGATACTATTCGTTCCTGCCCATGCCCTTTGCCAAATCCTGCCGGGTGGTGATCGAGAACCGGCACAAGACCAGGGACGTCCCCATGTTCTTCGGGGCCATCACCTACATGCAGACCCCGGGACTGAAACCTGAAACCGGCCTGCTCCACGCCCAGTACCGCGCCGGCAACTTTACCGGCTCCAAAGACGTGGAGGGCGCCAAAACGCCCAACAACCCCCATATTATTCTCGAGGAAAACTCCGGACCGGGCCGGTTCGTTGGCACCACCCTCGCCATCTATCCCAACCATCCGCTCAAAAGCAGGTTCAAAGGCCCTTATTTTCTCTTTCCTTATCTGGAGGGCAACCTCAAAGTCTTCGTTGACGGCGAGGTTTCCGGCCGCGGACCGGACATGATCGAGAAACCGGTCGGCTCGCCGGCCGGGGCGCAGTCAATCGAGTGCACCGGTGTGGAGGACTATTTTCTTTCCGGATGGTATTACGCCAAGGGTCCGTTCGCCGCGCTTTACCACGGCTGTCCAATAAGGTCGCTTTGGAGCGGGGTGGTAAGTCAATACCGGTTCCACGAGCCCGACCCTTATCCCTGGAACGACCGCATCCGGATCACCATCACCCACGGCGAGTTTGACAACGTGGACTGCAAAATGGAGAGCCTGGCCTTCTATTACAAGAAAGCTTGACCGAGGCTGGACGCGCTCGGCTGTCCCTGCTCTGGTCCTCAATCATGTCCAGAACCAAGGCCGGCCAGGTGAAGCCGGAGGCCCCTCTGGCCTTGCCCGTGCCCGGGTTGTAGAATTCGCGGAACCCGTTCCGCAGGCAATTTGATGGCAGGTCAAGCCGGAAAGATCAAAACGGTTCGCCCTTTCCCGCAAGCGTGGCGGAAATTTTGCGCGAAAAGCCCGGGCCAGATATGCTTGAGGCCTGAACCCGGGAATTTATCAAATCTTCTGACGGGCCATCCTGGACGATCTTCGCAACTGCTTTGCTTCTTTTCAGCCAAAATCCAACATAGAGGTAAACATATTGGATCAAAAGTGGCTTAATTTCAGATAATTGCGAGGGCCACCCCAAAAATAAATATTTCCGGAACCAGCTGGCCTGAACATGCATCTAATAACAAAATAGCGGCAAGACAGCGAAATGCGGGAAGATTTTGTAATCTATCTTACATAAGGCCGTCTTTGACAACCAACTGATATTTAAATGATTTATTAAAAAGTTTGGCGCTATCGCATTTTTTGCTTGACAATTTTTTGGGGAATCACCATAATGTGGGCATCGCTAGGTATACTTCCCCGTCGGTTGACCTTAACTTTCCCCTTGGGGAGTAAGTTAGAGTAGCTGGCGGGGATTTTTATCGGAAATAATGGGCAGCCCTTTAAGAGTTCATGCGTTCATTGATGGCCAAAATCTCTTCAAGTTAGCCAAAGAATATTTTGGTTATAAAGTCCCCAATTATGACCCGATTGAACTCTCTTCGGCTGTCGCAAATCTCCAGCCCAATAGGATGCTAACTGCCCTTCATTTTTATACCGGGATTCATAAAGCTACGGAAAATTATAAGTGGAATCAATTTTGGTTTGCCAAAATAGATGCCATCAGAAGAAAAGGCGCCAAAAATGGGCTGAGAGTTGAAATTAATCATCGCATTCTAAAGTATTCAGAAGAAGAATTCTACGACCAAACCGACGGCAAAATAAAGAGATTCAAGTGTGCGAGAGAAAAAGGGATCGATGTTCTCATTGCTTTACACTTGGCAAGGCTTGCAAGATTTAAAGAATACGATGTTGCAATAATTTTTAGTCAAGATTCCGACCTTGAGGAAGCTGTAAAAGAGGTGAAACTCATTGGAGATGAATATAAGATTCCATTTATTTTGGAAAGCGCATTTCCCTTTAGTCCTCAAGGAAAAATCAGGCAGGGCATTAGCAGGGTGTTGAAAAAGTCGAGGGGTCTGGCCTCAGCATCGAAGTTCGGACTTCCGCGAAGAGGCCTGACCCCACAAAATCAGACGGTTATCGGGGCAGAGGGCAAAATGCATTGCGCAAGAATCGGGCGGGCATGCATTTTTCAACACCCTGTTAGGGGGACTACTTGGATAAGAATTCCCCCAGCTCTCTATAACCCGTGCATTGACCCCAATACACACTTATATTTCCCAAAACAACCCTTTTTTGATAAGCCTTAAAAGACTCCTTTAACTCGTTTTGAGCTAAATTTTCAGCCTTTTCTGAGTGTGGTATAATTTTCTTTGTGCAGGGCGCGGGGTCAGATCTTCAATTTTCAATTAAGGCCCCCGCAGAGGGCAACATGGAAGATGGTTGACGAATGAAAAAACGGCTGAATGGAGAGGAAAAGATGCGTAAATTATCGGCGGTTGCTTGGAGTTTATTGCCGGCGTTATGCCTGGTTTCATTCCTGGCTTGGGCCGGGAAGGAAGAGCCTCGGGGCATGTATTTTCCCAAGAAGGCGTATGTTGACGAGCCCCTTCCCTCCTTTGCCGGCTCAAGGCATCTGTTGCCGGCCCCGGTGCTGGAAGGCAATCCCGGGTTGGTGGAACTGTATTGGGCCTGCTGGGAGATGGCGTTCAAGCATTTTAAAAAGCCCACCCTTGAGAACGGCTTCGTGTCCAACTACCTGGACGAGGCCTTCAACCCCAACATCTTCCAGTGGGACACCATCTTCATGGTCATGTTCGCGCGCTACGGCCACCATGTTTTTCCCGCCATCCAATCGCTGGACAACTTTTACGCCAGCCAGCACAAAAGCGGCTTCATCTGCCGCGAGATCTGGGAGACCAACGGCAAAGACCATCACAAGGAGCGCAGTCCCCAGGCGGTCAATCCCCCGTTGTTCAGCTGGGCCGAGATTGAGAGCTTCAGGCTAACCGGAGACCAGGCCCGGCTTGAGGCCGTGATCCCCACGCTGGAAAAATATGTGGCCTGGCTGGAAACCGCGCGCAAAAAAAATTACACCGCGCACGGCCTGTACTGGAATAACGGCCTGGGCTCAGGCATGGACAACACTCCGCGCCAAGGCTCGGGCTGGGTGGACATGTCCAGCCAGATGGTCATGCAATATCGCGACCTGGCCTACATGTGCGATGTGGTCGGTCGGGACCAGGAGGCCGCGGACTTTCGCGCCCGGGCTGAGTCAATCGGCCGGCTGATCAACAAGTGGATGTGGAACGAGGCCGACGGACTCTACTATGACGTTGACGACCAGGGCAGCCAGGTCAAATGGAAAACCGCGGCGTGCTTCTGGCCGATGTTGGCCGGCATCACCAGTCCGGAGCAGGAACAGCGGCTGATTGCAAATCTCAAAGACCCCGACTCCTTCTGGCGAATGAATGTCTTCCCCACCCTGGCCGCGGACCAGAAAAAGTATGAACCCACCGGCGGATACTGGAAAGGCGGCGTCTGGGCGCCCACCAATTACGCGATCATCCGCGGCTTGAGCCTGGCCGGCCATGACCAATTCGCCCGGGAGGCCGCGGAAAAATACCTGGGCGAAGTCTACAAGGTTTATAAAAGCACCGGCACGGTCTGGGAGCTTTACGCCCCGGACCGGGCGGCGCCGGGCAGCGGCACCCAGGGCGAAAAAGGCCTTCATCAGGCTCGGCCGGATTTCGTGGGCTGGACCGGGTGCGGGCCCATTGCCATGCTCATCGAAAACGTGATCGGGATCAGGGCGGACGCCGTGAACAAACGCGTTCTATGGCGGCTTGACCGCAATGACCGCTTCGGCATGGATAATTTCAGGTTCGGCGATGTTACGGTCTCCCTGATCTGCGAAAAGCGCGGCTCGGCGCAAGCCCCGGCAAGAATCCTGGTCAAGACCGACAAGCCATTCACTCTCGTGGTGGTCAACAACGGCGCCGAGAAAAAATTTGAACTCTCCCCCGGACAACACGACCTCACGGTCGAATAGCTGAACAGGGAGTTGAAGAACTATCTCCCTCCCCCTGGGAGGGGGGAGGGTGGGGAGAGGGTTGCTTATTGGAATCGATGTCGCAAGCGCCGCAGACCCGCGCCAATCAAAACTCCGACCACCCTCTCCACTCCTTCGCCAAGGCTACGGAGTGTCTGCGACTTGTTCCTCTCCCCTCGGAGGGAGAGGAAACGATTTTTGGCCGACCGTGCCAAAATGGACTTTTTCAACAGCCTGTGAATTTTAAATGGGGCGCTGTTTGATCATCGAGATGCCGGCGATTTGGCCCCTGGCCGCGTTGGAGTTATTTATTGGCGCCGTTTTGCGCAACCAGGCTTGCCCGCACCTTCACCACCGCCTTGCGGCACCGTTCTGGAGAGGATGAGCCGGCCGCGTGGATTTGGGTGGAGTGCGCGTCGCCCGGCGTGAACACCGCAAAATAGCCGGGCCTGGCCGCGAATTCCGCGAGCGGCTCCGCGCTCTTTTTGTAAAAGGTTACGTCCTTGGCGGCATCGTAGGGCCGGCTGACTTTCAGCCCCGCGGCCGGCCACCAGCAAAAGGTTTCATTGCCCTTGATCAGCATCTGGATGTCTATGAATTCTTCATGAGATTCAATGACCGCCTCATCCGCGGATCTGGTCGAATAGCTCATCACGATTACGCGGATGTCGTCTCCCTGAACCTGGATAACCCCGTCCGGGGTTTCAGGCGCAACCTTTTCCAGGGCGGTGAAGGCCTTTGACCAGGCCGCGCCCCGGTAATATTTCCTCCAGTTGCCCAGCTTTTCCACAAACGAGCCTCTTGCCATTGATTTTACCTCCCCGGATTCCCCTTGCTTTTTGGACGCGGCCCGGCCGGATTCAGTCTGCAACAGCAGGCATAATGTCACGCCCAAAAAACAGCAAGGACGTTGCCCTCATTTTGCCTCCTCACCCGCTAATTTATCATAATTCACAACCCAAACATATTACTATTCTTGCCCGTTGCCCCGGCAACTGATGAATTGGGCTCGCCGCTGCGGCCCTGCCCGACTTTTTGCCCAAAGGCTTTTGGCCGGGTTGCTTTGTTTCCGTTCCGGGTTGTAATATTGTTCAACCATGAAATCTGATTGCCTTGCCTCGGAGCAAAGGCTGGACGCTGCCATGCGCGGCAAGGTTCCGGACCGGGTCCCTACCGCGCCCCTGATCCATTATTTCGCCGCGGCCTGCGCGGGCCTGAGTTGCGCGGACCTTTGGTGGAGCCGAAAGAAATACCGCGAGGCCATGTCCGTCTGCTTTGAAAAAGTGGGCCCCTGGGACGCATCTTATCTCCTGGAGGCCTCCAGTCCCGAGGCCTACACCTGGATGGTCCCGATGAAGATCCTGGTCCCGGGCCGGGAACTGCCTCCTGAAGGTCCGGCCCAGTTCCTGGAGCTCGAGGTCATGAAACGCCAGGACTACGAGTGGCTGCTCAACCGCTATCGCAGGGGCGACCGCCTGGCCTTTCTCGCGCTGCTTACCCGGCTGGTCAGGCGACTTAACCACCCGCGCCTCTCCGGGATTAAGGGATGGGCGCGCATGGTCCGCGACGGGTTGCGCCAGGCGCGTTACTACCGACAGAACACGCGGACCTGGAGGCGCCTGGGCGTGACCATGTATTACGGGGGCGGGCTGGAGGCGCCCTTCGACACCTTTTCCTGCAGCCGCGGGTTCGAGCCTTTCATCGACGATTTGATGGAGGTCCCGGACCTGGTCGCGGAAGCGGCCATGGCCGCGGCGCCGAGCTATCGACTGGCGGCAAAACTGAGCAGGCGCGTGACCGGAACCCCGAGGTTCATGCTCCTCTGCCACCGCAGCTCCAACGACTTCATCTCCCCCAAGATGTTCCGAGAGCTCGCGTTCCCCAGCCTGAAAAAAATCTGCGAGGAGCTGGCGTCGGAAGACATCCTGACCGCGCTCCACTGCGACGGCAACTGGAATTTGAACCTGGAAATACTTAGAGGGCTGCCGCCCAACTTTTGCACGGTCCAGCTCGACGGCGCCTCGGACATCTTCCGGGCAAAAAAAATTCTGGGTAGCGGCGTCAGCCTGTTCGGGGACGTGCCGGCCCTGATGCTCTGCCGGGCGGAGAGCGCGGAGGTGGAGGCCTATTGCCGCCGCCTGATCGAAGAGGTCGGGAAAGGCGGCGGCTTCACCTTGGGCGCGGGCTGCGAAATCCCGCTCAACGCCCGGATCGAAAACGTCCGGGCCATGCTCCGGAGCGCGCGCCAATAAGGAGAGCGACAGTCAGTTCCGCGGCGGGGCTTGACCAAGGGGCTTGCCCTTCGACTTGTCCGCCATAGCCCGCAGGGCGGAGGCGGAAGCTCGGAACTTGCCCTGCTCCGTCCCGCCACGCGGGACTACGCAGGGCATTCTGCGTAGCTCCTCTTCGGGGAGCGAAGCAGAATGGTGGGCCATATCGTTCGATCTTCGCAACTCTTTCATGGAGAACCAATCTGCGATCTAATCCCTGACTGGCTTCCCCTTAAAACGCATTTTGCCCTTAACAGGGTGTTGAAAAAGTCGAGGGGTCTGGCCTCAGCATCGAAGTTCGGACTTCCGCGAAGAGGCCTGACCCCACAAAATCAGACGGTTATCGGGGCAGAGGGCAAAATGCATTGCGCAAAAATCGGGCGGGCATGCATTTTTCAACACCCTGTTAAGACTAACTTTGGCACTGGCCAAGTCTTTTTTTGGGGGGGGCAGGTCAATCTCAATTTGGCGCCCAAGAAGCCGGGTGCGATAAACCGGAAAAATGGGGCTATTCTCCGTAAACGTAAATTGTAACCCTCTGGTAGGGGCCGTAACTTTGCACTTTTTGATCGATGTGATGAATCCTTTTCACTCCTCCTTGCGCCATGGCCGTGCTGATGCTGCAATCGCCGCTAATGGCAATGCTGAAGATCTGTGAACAGGTGGCCGTGCCTACCTTGCCATAGCCGACCTGCGAATCTCCAACCTGAAATGGCAGCTTCATGCTGCAACTAGCCATAACGAGCACAAAAGCCAGAACAATGCCGGAAAACACCAACTTTTTCATTCCTTCCCTCCTTCCCTTACTTTAGCCAAGCTTGCCCTCTCGTATCGCACCCGGCTTCTTGGACGCCTAATTGCCATGGTCAAGACCTGTGTTTTTCATCATAAGATAATTTAGCTAGCCTGTCAACTGCTGCAAAGAATAAACATGCAAATATTCCGATTCGAAGAAGGACGACGAAGGGGTATAGCCACCAAAAACGGCTTGGGGCTCTTGAACGAGACGGCCGGCCGATCAAGGGCCAATGATTATGCCTTAGCAACATCATTCGGAATGATATTCAATTCGCGGCTTCGCTCAGGGGCCACCATTCTTCGTTCCACGGGACCATTGCCGCTTGGAGGAATGACCCGCCATTCGACTTGTCCGCCGAAGCCCCGCGTAATCGCGGGGCGGAGGCGGAAGCTCGGAACTTGCCCTGCTCCGTTCCGCCACGCGGGACTACGCAGGGAGCTCCCCTTCGGGGAGCGAAGCAGAATGGGTCAGGACTCTTTCCAGAAATGCTTCTTGGCAAAGGCGTAGCCGGAGCCGTTCTTGAGATATTTTTCAAATTGTCGAGCTTTCTTCTCTTGCTCAAACCAGATCGCCGCCGCGATTTTCCAGGGGACCGATTTTGCGGTAAAAGGGGATTTGCCCGAGTTATGGTCGGCCAGCCTTGTTTTCAGGTTGCGGGTCAGCCCGATGTATTTTCTTCCGGGATGGCAAGTGCTTTCCATCAGGTAGACATACACGACGCAATAATAGGATGGCCCGGTTTTTTAGTCAATTGCGATTTTTGATTGGCGAAGCATGCCCTGCTCCGTCCCGCCACGCGGGACTACGCAGGGCATTCTGCGTAGCTCCCCTTCGGGGAGCGAAGCAGAATGGTGGGCCACCCGGGACTCGAACCCAGAGCCCGCTGATTAAGAGTCAGCTGCTCTACCACTTGAGCTAGTAGCCCGCCTCAAAGGTATATCAATGATAAAAATAATCGGCCCAAAGTCAAGTTCGGCCGGGGCCGCGGCCGGCCATTGACAGGCAACGGTCAAAAGTGCCAGAATTGACCGGGAGTTGAAAACCAGGGGTCTGGCCTCAGCATCGCAGTTCGAGCTTCGGCGAAGAGGCCTGACCCCGGAAAGACTGAGGTTCAAATGGATTGGGAAAAATACTTGCGGGAGCAGGCATTTGCGGATTTCGGGACTTACGTTTCTCCGGGCAAGTTGAAAGCCTACCGGTTCCTGGGCTTCGACTTCGTGCCGGTGAAAAGGGAAGGGGTATGGATTTACGATGAGCACGGCAACCGGTACCTCAACTGCCGGTCCTCGGGCGGGGTCTTCAACCTCGGGCACCGGCCGGCTGAAATAATCCAGACCCTCAAAGAGGCGCTGGAGCTTTTTGACATCGGCGACCACATCCTCCCCAGCGGGGCGCGCGCGGCCCTGGCCAAAAAACTGGCGGAGCTTACGCCCGGGGACATCCAATACACGGTGTTCGGCGTGGGCGGCGGCGAGGCGGTGGATTTTGCCATCAAGCTGGCGCGGGCGCACACGCAACGGCCCAAGGTGATCAGCGCCATCGGCGGCTACCACGGCCATACCGGGTTCGCGCTGGCAGCCGGCGACGAGGAGTTCAAGAAATATTTCGGGCCGCTGGCCCCGGGCTTCATGCAAGTCCCGTTCGGAGACCTCCGCGCCCTGGAAGAAGAAATCGAAGGCGCCACCGCCGCGGTAATCTTTGAGACCATCCCGGCGACCTGCGGGATCAAGTTGCCGCATCCCGACTATTTCCCGGCGGTGCGCAAGCTCTGCGACGATTCCGGAGCGGTGATGATCATCGACGAGGTCCAGGCCGGCCTGGGCAGGACCGGCAGGCTCTGGGCGATTGAGGAATACGGAGTGACGCCCGACGTCATGGTCCTGGCCAAGGGACTCTCCGGCGCCATCTATCCCATGAGCGCGACCTGCTTCCGGCCGTTCCTCAACCGGTTCCTCGAAGAGCACCCCTTCATCCACGTGTCCACCATGGGCGGCGCCGAGCTCGGGTGCGCGGTGGCGCTCAAGGTGCTCGAGCTTTTGAGCCGCAAGGAATTTTTGGCCGAGGTCCGCGGCAAGGGCGAATTGTTTATGCAAGGCCTGGCCGGGATTCAAAAGCGCCACCCGGGCCTGGTCAAGGAAGTGCGGGGCAAGGGCCTGATGATCGGTATCTCCATGCCCGAGGAAAAATACGGGCCGCTCCTGACCATGCTCCTTAAAAAGAACGGGGTGATCGCGCTCTTCGCCCACAACGACATGAAGGCCATGATCATCATGCCCCCGCTCGTGATCAGCGACCAGGAGATCGCCTTTGTCCTGGACGCGCTGGAAAAAAGTTTTGCGGAACTGGAGAAGTTCCAGGCTTGAAGGAAAAACTCGCCGGCTTGATTGAACGCGCCGAACAAAGCCGGCGCGGCCTGGCCTTGGCGCTTGCGCGGAAGAACCCGCCGGCGCAGCCGGCTCAAATTGAAGAAGCCTTTGACTGCTTCTCGGCAAGTCTCTCGGAATTGAGCGCGGCAATGGACCTGGCCGGCGCCGGGCCTCAGTACTGGTCGGAAAGCTCGGCGCGGTCAATCGCGCATTTCTCAAAGAAGGTGAAGGACGCCCGGACTGCCTGCGGGCTGGCCCGCAATAAGGGGCCGGAGCAGTTGAAAACCTGCCTGGAAGAGGCGCGGCGGCTGATGGCGGTATTGAAAGACGAGGCCAAGAACCGCTGGCGCCGCGCTCTGGCCGTGAAGATACTGGGCATCGGCGAGATCACCACCACCATCGAGGTTGTCGGCGACGGAGCGCTGCGCCGGAAAAAACCGGGCGGCAATGAATGGGTCAGCCTGGCGGTGAAGAAAGCCCCCTCGTTCCCGGACCGGGACAGCGCGCAAAAATACTGCGAGGTCTGCTACGAATACGAAAATTTCCTGAGCAACAACCTGGGGATCAAAACCCCTTACGCCGAGCACCGGCTGGTCCCGGGCCAGGACGGCCGCTGGCTGGTCTATAACCTGCAGGAGCGGCTGCCCGGGGAATCCATAGCCTGCATCATCATCCAGGTCGCGGGCCAGGAAGTGATTGACCGCTTGGTCTTGCGCATCCTGGCCGAGTTCAAAAAACTCTTTGAATGGAATCTCGCCCATCCCGAATACCTGGTCGGGTTTGACGGGCAGATACCCAACTGGGCTTTTATCCGCTTCGGGCCCGGACACCAAACCATCGCCGAAGATGAACCCTTGCTTTACCTGGATACCACCACCCCCTTCATCCGCAAGAACGGCCAGGAGCAGTTGGACGCCAAGATTTTCAGCAAAAGCATTCCGGTTTTCCTCCGGCCCATCATCGAGGCGACCCTGATGGGAGAGGTGATTGACCGCTACTATCGGCCGCGCGACGTGGTCTTGGACCTGATCGCAAGCTTCATCACCCACCACCGGCCCGACCAGGTGCCGCGCATGGTCGCGCTGGTCAACCGCTGGCTCGCGGGCGAGGCGGCCGGGCTTGGGCTCAAGCCTTTTGCGCAAAAGGAAATTTTCAGCTACAACCGCCAGGACGTGCTGATCTGGAAATTCTTCCGGCAGATGAAACGGCTGGACCGGTTCGTCACCGAGAAGATCCTGCGCGGGAAATACGAGCAGCGGCTGCCCCGGGGCTCGCCGCAAAAATGGGAGAACCTGGTCGGCGCCGGCGGCAAGGGCCTGACCATCCCGGAGTCCTTGAAGCCCCTGGTCAAAAACTAGGGACAGCCAAATCTTTGCGGATTACATTCCGTAACCGGAAGAAACGCGCGGGCGCCCCGGCCAGTTGCCGATTCCCCAAATGATGCCAAAATAATAGCCTGAAGGGATGTCCGGGGGAACGGAAATTGAGCAAGCCTAAACCTGCGCCCAGGGTCAAACTGATCCTGAGCGCGATCTATTCCGACCGCGCCGCGTGGCAGGAGGTCCTTCCCGCCCTGGAGCAAAAGTTCGGCCTGATCGACTACTCCAGCAAGGAAATGGAATTTGGCTTCACCGACTTCTACGAGAAGGAAATGGGCGCTCCGCTCTTTCGCCAGGTCCTGAGCTTCAACCCGCTGACAACCCCGGACGAACTGCCCGCCATCAAAATCTTTACCAACGCGCTGGAGGAAAAATTTTGTGAAGCGGGGCGGCGCAAGGTCAACCTCGACCCCGGTTACCTCGGCCTGGACCACCTGGTGCTGGCCACGTGCAAGCGCGCGCCGCACCGGGTCTATCTCAAGGACGGCATCTGGGCCGACCTCCACCTGGTCTATCAATCGGGGAGCTTCCAGCCCTTTGACTGGACCTACCCGGATTACCGCTCGGAAGCGCTGGTCTCGCTCTTCAACCGCTTGCGGGAATCATTGAAGGACAGGCTCAAACCACAGGAGGCGTCTTATGCTCAGTAGCATGACCGGGTTTGCCGCGGTCACCGGCCAAGTCAAGGGCTACACCTTTGCCCTTGAAGCCAGGTCCTTTAACCACCGGTTCCTTGAACTCAAGGCCCGGCTGCCCGCGGTGCTCAACGGAATGGAATACGAAATCCAAACCATCGCCCGCCAGTATTTCGAGCGCGGAAAGATCGAACTCTGCGTCACCGTGGAGTCCGAGCCGGATAAAATCGAGCTCCGCTGGAGCAAGCCCCTGGCCAAGGCTTACCTCCAAATGTTCAGGCAGATGCAAAAACAGGCCGGGCTTTCAGGAAAGATTGACTTGGAATTGCTAATTAGTCAGAAAGATGTTATTATGTTTGAACCGGAGAGATGGGGGAGAGAATCTCGCCCGGAGCTGGACGCAGTTTTCAAGAAATGCTTCGAGTCGTTGCAACAGGCCAGAAAGCAGGAAGGAGAGAGACTGGAGGCGGAACTGAAGTCCAGGTTGGGGGCGGTTGCGGACTTGTGGAAAAAAATCAGCTCCCGGCAGGAATCTGCGGCGCTCGAAGCAAAATTGAAATTGAAAAAGCGGGTTGAGCAGTTGCTTGGGGAAGGCGTCTCGTTGGACCCGGGCCGCCTGGAGCAGGAGGTCGCGATTTTGGCGAGCCGGTCGGACGTGACCGAGGAACTGGACCGGATTCAAAGCCACCTCAAGCAATTCAACAGGGAAATGGAGCAAGCCGGAGCCAAGGGCAAAAAGCTGGACTTTTTGACCCAGGAGATGAACCGGGAATTTAACACCCTCGGCGCCAAAGGCCAGAGCGTGGAGGTCGCTCAATGGGTGATTGAGGCCAAGACGGAATTGGAGCGCATCAGGCAGCAACTCCAAAATATCGAGTAAGCATATGGGAGGTAACGATTTGAAACTGCTGAATGTTGGATTTGGTAATGTCGTTGTGGCCGACCGGATAGTGGCCATCGTATCTCCAAGCTCTGCTCCGATCAAGCGCCTCAAGGAGAGCGCCAAAAAGGAGGGCAAGTTGATTGACGCCACCCAGGGGAGGAAGACCCGGGCGATCATTGTGACCGATTCGGATCACATCATCCTCTCCGGGGTGCAGGCGGAGACCGTGGCTCAAAGGCTGGCGGAGGGCGCGCCCGCCTCCGAGGATCCGAAGACAAAATGATGCCCGGCTCGGGATTATTGTTCGTGGTTTCCGCGCCCAGCGGCGCGGGCAAGACCAGTCTGTGCAAGTGGGTGCTCAAGGACCTGAACGGCAAGTTCAAGCGGCCGCTCAAATGGTCCTGCTCCTACACCACCCGCCCCCCGCGCAAGGGCGAAAAAAACGGGGTGGACTACTTTTTCGTCAGCGACCGTAAATTCCAGCAAATGATCCGGGCCGGCGAGTTCGCGGAATGGGCCGTGGTCCACGACCATTACTACGGCACATCCCTCAAGTACCTGAAGCAGGCCGAGCAAAAAGGCATTGACCTGCTCCTGGAGATCGACTGCCAGGGAGCAAGGACGCTCCGCCACAAATACCGGGCGTCCGCGGTTTTCATCTTCATTTTGCCGCCCAGCCTGCGGGAACTCAGGCGACGTCTGGCCGGCCGGGGAACCGAGAGCCGGGAAGTAATTGAGCGCCGCCTGCGCCGCGCCGCGGAGGAAGTTGAAGAATATCCGATTTACGACTATATTATAGTCAACCGGGACTTTGAGCTCGCAGCCAAGGAGTTGGAGGGTGTCATTCTCGCCGAACGCAGCCGGCGGGACCTCAAGGAATCGGAAATTAAGCCCATAGTGGAGCAATTTCGGAGGAAATAATGGCGAGGATAACCGTTGAAGATTGTCTGGCCCAGGTGAACAACCGTTTCGCTCTGGTCAAAATGGCGACCAAGCGCGCCAAGCAGCTGATCGAAGGCGCCCAGCCCCTGGTCCGGGCGGACAACAAGGAAATCATCCTTGCGCTCCGGGAGATCGCCGCGGGCAAGGTGCAAATGTATAATCCCGTGGCCAAAAAAAGTTCCAAGAAAGCGTCCAAGTACCTCGCGGTCAAGATTGAAGAGGAACGTTTTTACGCCTAAACCAGGCTCGCTCACTTGGTCCGCATAAATGAAATCATCGACCGGCTTTTAAGCTATGAGCCCAAAGCAGAAGTAGAACTGATCCAGAAAGCGTACGTCTGGAGCGCGCGTCTGCACCGGGACCAGCTCCGTCTCTCGGGCCTTCCCTACCTTTCACACCCGCTGGAAGTGGCGTGGATTTTATCCGAACTGAAAGCCAACGAGCCCACCATTGCCGCGGGCCTGCTGCACGACACCATCGAGGACTGCGGGGTAACCAAGGAAGAGCTTGCCAAGGAGTTCGGGGAAGAGGTATCGAGCCTGGTGGACGGCGTCACGCGGGTGGGCAGGATTTCCAAGGCGAGCAAGCCGGAGCTGCAGGCGGAATACCTGGGCAAGATGATCCTGGCCATGGCCAAGGACATCCGGGTGGTGTTGATCAAGCTGGCGGACCGTCTGCACAACATGCGCACGCTCGGGTACCTGCCGGCGGAAAAACAGATGGAGACTGCCGAGGAAACGCTGGAGATTTACGCGCCGATCGCCCACCGGCTGGGCATTTATTGGCTCAAGACCGAGCTTGAAGACTTGAGCTTCAAGTTCATCAAGCCGGAGATCTACACCCGGCTGGAGCATGAGGTTGCCAGCATCGCCTCGCGCCGGCAGGAATACGTCAACCAGGTCCAGAGCATTTTAAAGGACAAGCTGGAGGAGGCCGGGGTCGATTCCCAGGTCCAGGGCCGGCTCAAGCATTACTACAGCATCTATCAGAAGATGGAGCAGGAAAAGCTGAGCCTGGAGGAGGTCACCGACATCTACGGGTTCCGCATCCTGGTCAAAACCATAAGGGAATGCTACGAGGCGCTCTACGTCATCCACTCCTTCTGGGCGCCGGTGCCCGGGAAGATCAAGGACTACGTCGCCCTTCCCAAGCCCAATCTCTACCAGTCGCTGCACACCACCGTGATCGGGCCCGAGGGCGCGCGGATCGAAATCCAGATCCGCACCAACGAGATGCACAAGGTTGCCGAGGAAGGCATTGCCGCGCACTGGAGGTATAAGAAGGAGATCAGCGTGATCGAAGGCGAGCCGGACGAACAGTTCGACTGGCTGCGCCGGCTGGTGGAGTTCAAGGAAGAACTGAGCAACCCCCACCAGTTCCTGGAAACGGTCAAGAGCGACCTGTTCCCCGACGAGGTTTACGTCTTCACCCCCAAGGGCGAACTCAAGGTGTTCCCCAAAGGAGCAACCCCCATCGACTTCGCATACGCCATTCACACCGAGCTGGGCAACCATTGCGCCGGCGCCAAGGTCAACAACCGGCTGGTGCCGCTCTCAATCAAACTGGAGTCCGGGGACATCGTGGAGATCATCATGAACCGCGAAATCCATCCCATGAAAGCCTGGCTGGACCTGGCGGCAACGGCCCGGGCCAAAACCAAAATCCAGCACTACATCCATTCCCAGGAAGTGAAAAAGAGCTGGGAACTCGGCCTGGAAATCCTGGAGAACGAGTTGATCAAGTTCGATATCTCCATCCACGACCTGATCAAGTCCGGGAGGATGGACGAACTCGCCCGCAAGTTCGCGTTCACCGAATACAAAAAATTGCTGGAAGCCATCGGCTTCGGAAAATTTTCCTGGCGCAAAGTCCTGGCCTCGCTGGTGCCGCCGGAACAACTCCGGAGGCTCTCGCCGCGCAAGGACAAACGCAAGAAGTCCGAGCTCCGGGAGCCGGCCGCTGAAGCCAGGCCGGCCGGCCAGGGGATCGTGGTCAAGGCCAAGGACGAGCCGCTGCTCCAGATCGGGCTGTGCTGCCAGCCCCTGCCCGGCGAGGAAATCGTGGCCTACCTCATGGCCGATTCCGGGCTGATCGTGCACCGCGCGGACTGCTCAAGGATACTCGATCTCGACCCCGCGCGCATGATCCCGGCCCGGTGGTCCAACCGGATCAAGGGAAATTTCTCCGCAACCATCGAAGTGATCAGCACCGACCAGAAAGGACTCCTCTCCAAAATGAGCGGCGCCATCTCCGAAACCGGGTCCAACATCACCAAGGCCCTGGTCAGGACCGCCGAGGCCCACAAGGCCATCGCAACCTTTGAACTGGAAGTAAAGACCGTCCGCGAACTCAAGAACGTGGTCAAAAGCCTGGAAAGAATCAAAAACGTCATCTCCGTCCAGCGAATCTCAACCGTCCCCTGATTGGCAAGTGGAAAGGTCAAAAGGTCAAAAGGTATAATAGCGGGAAGGTCTAAAGAAGAATCCCCAATTCCCAATCCTAATTACTAATTCCTTCGGAGTTCAGGCCGCTTTTTCCACCTTGCCGCTCCGAAGGCAGCGCGTGCAGACCAGAACCTGCTTGTTGCCGTGCGGGGTCTTAATCCGGACCTTTTGAAGGTTGGGGTTGAACTTGCGATTGGTCTTCCGGTGAGAATGGCTGATGTTATGACCGCTCACCTGCCCTTTGCCGCATATCGAACATCTATACGCCACGGGATTTCCTCCTCGATTTCGCCATGGTAGGAACGGAGAGATTTGAACTCTCAACCCCCTCCGCGTCAGGGAGGTGCTCCACCATTGAGCTACGTTCCTGCATCAAAAGATTCTAGTCAACACCCCTCAAAAGTCAAGCATGGCTCCCTCGAACCGCTTTCCGCTTTCCTGCTTCCTCATTCCTCGCCTGCCCTTCGTAGCTCTCCCTTCATGTGCTCGTGCTTCGTCAGATAAGAGCGAAGGAGGGTTCCTCTCATTCCGGGCATACCGATAGCGTCAAAAATTCAGCGCAACAAAAAACGGGAATTGGGAGTTGGGAGTCGGGAATCAGGAATTCGCGGTTGATTGCTTCTGTGCGAGCGACTTCAGTCGCGAATCCTTTTCCGATTTTCCCTTTCTCATTCAACGCTTAGCGTTCCCGATTTCCGGGCGCACGAGTAGCGTTGAAAATTCAGCGCAGCGAAAAAGTGCGTTGCGTAGTTAAGGTCCGGCGGAACCCAATCCAATTCCGCGTCGTCCCGCCTTAAAGCGGGATTCAGCGAAATGCCCGCCAGTCCGGTTATCCCTTTATCTAGATCGGGGCCGGAAATAAGACGAGCCCGGCCTTGCGCGGACCCCGGGGCCTGACCCCATGATTGTCCGCGCATCGAACAATGAAAAAACGCAGCCGAACCTGTAAGGTTCCGACGTTTCGGTGTTTCCTCCTTCGTCACGCCTTAGAGCGTGACTACGGAGGACTGGTCGGAGTTCCGGTGTTTAAAAATTCAAACCTTCGGAACTTCGGAACATGCTCGGGCATCGTCGCTCGAGCTTCCGAAACTGCGGAACTATTTTGTAGCTCCACTGCGTCGTAACAATGCGCTGTCAAAGAACAGTCATGATCGCTGTCATCCAAGGGCCGGCACGCGGCGTCGCGCACCAGGGGGTCTGGCCGGTCAGGAATTCTCGGGGTCAGGCCCGAGGGGTCTGGCCTTATCATCGCAGTTTAGACTTCTGCGAAAAGGCCTGACCCCATTTTGCCCGACCCCACCTGACCGGCCTGACCCCACCTGACCCGCAGCGCGCTGCGGCGCAGATGCGGGACGAGACTTGCGGCGGAAAGATTGTTCCGGGGTTCCGGGGTTTCGGTGTTTCGGAGTTGAACTTCGGAACATCGGAACCAGCTCGAGCGACTCGCTCGTGCTTCCGAAACTTCGGAACAACTTTCTTCAAAAGATGGAGCGAAAGGGGCGCGGGAGACGCCGCGATTGGCGCCGAATTCTCGCCGGGCCAGGTCGTAGACCTGTCCTTCGTAGCTCCGCGTAAACGCGGAGCGAAGTAGGACAAACCCAGCCGTCCGACTCCGTCTTGACTAGAGCCGGAACCCTCCGCCATGGTCCAGGTTGGCAGCTTCGATTGCGACATAGGCGGAACTTGCTTTCCTCATTCCTTCATGCCTGATTAGTGCGGAGCTGTTCCATCCTGCGAAGCGGACCGGGGGGTCTGGCCTCAACATCATTGCTCGCTCTCCGGCGAAGAGGCCTGACCCCAGAATTTAGGTCCGCGTAGCAGGAGACCGGCGGCGCGTATGCGCCGCCCGGCTCTCTGCACTGCCGTTCGTCCTGTCGATAATCGACAGGACTTCTCCTCCCTCTATTAATAGCAAAAAATGTTCACGAGAATCGCGATTGAAATCGCTCGCAAAGAATTGAATTTGAAAGGAAATCTCGGTTTTCGCGCAAGTTGACCGAATTTCAATCCGGTTAAACAGAATTAATTGCCTTTATTTATCAAGTTTTTACGCCGGATTTTTGTTTAATCAGGTTGAACAAAATCGCCAAATAACAAGGGTCAGGAAATATAAGGGTCTGAAGGCCGAGCGAAGCGAGTCCCGCGGAGTCCCGCTCTAAGGCGGGACGAGGCGGGATTGCAGGCAGTTTTCGGCAGTTTTCGAGGGTGCGAAAAGGCAAGTCGCAGGCCTGTCCTCCATAGTCTCCTCTCGCTCGAACCCTCTTGGGACGAAGGAGGAGGTCCAGAATAGTAGTCAGAAGTCAGTAGCCAGGGATGGGGCGAAACTTTTCTCGTTTCTCGTTTGGCGTTTAGCGTTTATCGCCTTCTGTGGAGACCTGACCCCAGGCCCACAACCATCATTAGCTGGCAAATAAAGCCATATCAACTCTTTTAAAATAGTCGTAGGCTTCATTGCCATAATCTCTAGTCAAAGCGTCAACATATGTCTTCAATGCCTGCGCAGTATAAACGTTTGAAGCCTCGCTGCTAAATCTCAGGCAAACCGCTTCGGCTCTTATTTCAACACGTTCGAATCCACATCCTATTTGGATACCCAGTGCCTTCAATCTCTGCATTAATTTCCATGAATCATTTCGAGATTTTGCGCAGTATTCATCAAAAAGGAGAGCATCCATCGCAATACGATCATGGTGATTATCTTCTTCTGTATCCTCAAAATTATATTCCATCCTTTCAGATTCCTGTTGGCTGGAAGATTCCTCACGCAAATTACGAAGCATGATTTCGGTGAGCTTCGCATTTACGCGATAATAATCCTTCGTTAATATGCCATATTTTCCCAATATCCAAATTGACCAGATCATTTTTAATTTTTTGTCGCTTGGGAATTCAGATTGCAAAATGGCCGCCAAATGTCCATAAAGTTTCTCTAAGCCTCTCTCTATTGGTTCTATGTTTAGAGGTTCCGAAATAAAGGTCTTTGCGCTAATTTGTTTTGGCAATGCAACCAGCTTATCCGGGTTGCTGCCTAAAACCCCAGGAGGTAGTTGTTCAAATGAGGCTCCGCCTTTTCGCCCCTTTTTAATAGTGATATTTTGGGTTATGCTGCAATTTATATTGCCATTCCCGAGGCTAGCTGCTTGTTGGGGAGACTCATTAAGGCTCTCCTGTGACATTCTAAAAGCGGTTGTCTTCTTAGAAGGAAAACGAATCACCTTGCCACCCGCATCAGTCATTTCTTTGCCACCTTTCTCGACAGTTTTCCACCATCTATCGCGATGCTTTTTTAGTTCTTCAGGGGAATATTTATTGCCAATCGGATGTTTAGCATTATAATGGCCAACTTCGCCGTGGCATTTTAAACACAAAACAATAGCATTATCCAAATCATTTAGGCCGCCGTCGCTTTCAGGGATAATATGATGGACGTTGACAAATACTCCTTCGAATTTCTTGCAAATACAACAACAGCGACCGGATCTAACCAATGCCTCTTCTTTTATTTTTGTCGGGAATCCCATAATATTTAGCACCCCTCTACCGTCTTTATCTCCTCCTCCGTCAGCCCATAAAGCTCATCCGGCTTCCCTCTGTGCCAACATGACTGGGACACTCCCCCTATGTTAAATTAATGTAGATGGGCGGGGGAGGCAAGAAGATGGAAACACTATCAGGAACGACGGGGATCATGGGCAGTTCGGGTGAAACGGAGC
>Ga0315294_10000045_pt1 | contig 122439 bp, 110 predicted proteins | sample YL17G13_40_MG_FD_203626 | JGI IMG/M metagenome (GOLD analysis project Ga0315294, IMG submission 203626) | Sediment microbial communities from Yellowstone Lake, YNP, Wyoming, USA - YL17G13_40 | ecosystem: Environmental > Aquatic > Freshwater > Lake > Sediment | place: USA: Wyoming | collected...
ATACTGCCCAAACCGAAGTATTTGCTGACTACAATGTGATGGGGTGGGTGGGCGATGGGGTTGCGTCGGCCACCGAAGAGACGGGACAAGACGGCAGTGACCAGGGTGAGGGGCAACCCCAGCCAATGGTCCAGAAGCTTCATAGATTTGGTAGAGGGCATAGGCGAACGATGTTTTGGGTAGAGAGAGATTAGTTTTATAGAATATATCTCATAGGCGAGTGATGTTTTGGGTAGAGAGAGATTAGTCTTATAGAATATATCTTGAAAAGGGAGCGAATGCAAGATATTTAGGATTGCTGATAGGGGGATTCTACGATTGCATTGAAAATGCCGCCACTTGGGCGGCATTAGAAAGCGGAAATTTATCCTCTTTGTTGCGAATTAACCAATAATAGGAGAGAGGATTTTGTCTATTTACCACCGGTCAATTTGATGAAATCCTTATCTCCCCAATACTTCTGCAGGTAGCTGTCCTGTGTTGCCATCTTGGCAAAGCCCTTCTCCAGCTGGATGGCGGTGGCTAGCGCCGAGAGCATCTCCGATTTCTTGTTCTGCTGGGCGTAGGTGCAGGCTTTGTCGTAATAAGCCATAGCAAAACTGGAATCAAGCTGGAGAGCTTTGTCGTAAGATTGCAGGGCTTCGCTGTATCTACCCATAATGGTGAGCACCCAACCGCGATTGAGGTAGTAGCCGGCGACCTGAGGGTCCAGGGCAATAGCCTGGTCGTAGGCGTATAACGCTTCCTGATTTTTGCCCAGTCGGCGCAGACATAAACCCTTGTCATACCAGACGGGGGCGTAGCCGGGATTTATGGCTAAGGCTTGGTCGTAGCAGGTCAAGGCCTCCTGCGAGCGCCCCATATCGTCAAGGGCATTACCCTTACTGCTCAATATTGCATAGTTCTGGGGGTCCAGCGCCAGAGCTTTATCGTAGCTCTCCAGAGCGCCGGAGAAATTATTTTGCCGGTAGTAGCAATCTCCCAGAAGCGCCCAGGCCTGCGTGTTTTTGGGGTCTTGAGCGGTGATTTGTTGCAGATAGTTGACCGCAGTTACATAATCACCTTTGTCCATAGCGCCTTGCGCCATCTCCACAGTGGGAGTCTCACCTGTTCCTTTGAGGTCTAGCTTACCAGGACAGGAGACTAGAGATAGAACCAACGCAGTGGCAAAAATTATGATTATGGCAATGAGTGACCTTTTCATAATTTCTCTCCTTTTATCTTGGGGAGTAGTGGGTTATAAAGAACCTATTTGCAAAATAGCATAATTATCCTGGAAAGTAAAGGTGGTATTCTTCATTTATCCAAAACCTGGCACTGAGGACAGATATATTGCGCCGTTCCACCGGTCCTTATCTTCTCCACCGGCGTTCCACAAGCGGGACAGGGCTCTCCCAGCTTGTAGCCCACAGCCATATCTTTTGCGCCGAAGTCTCCTGCGTGACCGAAGAAATCCCACTCAAATTCCGAACTTCCTTTGGAAATGGATTCGGTGAAGACGGATTGGATACTTTTGTGTAGAGAGCGCGTCTCCTCTCTGCTCAGACTGCCAACAGGTCGCAGGGGGTGCAGGCGAGCGCGAAAGAGAATCTCCTGGATGTAGAAATTGCCAATGCCGGCGATGACCTGTTGGTTCAATAGCAGAGATTTGATGGCTCCCCGCCGCGCAGTTAATAGCTTTTGCAGGATTTCAATGCTGAACTCCGCGGATAATGGGTCAACGCCCAGCCTGCCAACCGTGGGATGCTCGGAGGTCTCTCTAACTAGATGGAGGTAGCCGAACCACCAGAAGCTGATGCTTATATATGCTTTATCTCTCAGAGTGAGCAGACAGTGTCGTTTAGCTGGTGGTCTGTTTCCGTCGGGGTGATAGAGGAGTTCTCCGCCCATCCCCAAATTTATTAGCAAATGGCAATGGGAAAGCTCTACATCCAACCATTTACCAAAAGCCCGGACTCGGTCAATCCGTTCATCTTGTAGGCTTTTTTGAAATTTCTTTGAGGGTAGATTGAGGCTCTTGGGCTGTATTGCTTCCGCCGCCAGGATAGTTTTTCCCAAAAGAGTCTGGTTCATCTGACCGGCAAAGACCACAATTTCGGGTAGTTCCGGCATAGGGCGTCTGTTTTGGTGTCTGGCTTCTTCTGTGCAACTGCTATCTTCAGTAGGAGATAACCGAATATTATTATTAATCTTCAGCAAGTGCAAGCGTTGAATTTTGTGCCATTGTCTCAGTTGAAAGTTATAGATGTTAAAAGGGTCAAATCCTCAGAAAATCGGCTTCCATTTTCCTTAGTTGATGTTATAATCCGCTATTATTTTTCACTCTTTGACCGGCTCTTTGGGAAGTGTGTGGATGACCGTAATTAAGCATAGATTATTTCTGGCTGTCTTAGTAATTTTTTTGGGAATCTCCGCCTTTGCCGGGATTATGCTCTTCAATTGGGGTTGCGCCAGGGAACTGCACGATAAGCTCGCCGAACAATTGCCGGTGTTGGAGTTGCAGGTGGGCGATTGGGTTAGCTATCAGGTGGAAAATACTGCCGACCAGATAAGTTTTAGAGAGACTCTTTTAGTATTTGACGCCGAGCAGATAGAGGGAGAGCCGGCTTATTGGATTCGCCAGATACAGGAAGATAACCTTGGTCACCGGCAAGTCCGCGAATTCCTGGTCAAATCCCCCACAGAAGTGGGCAAGCCCTATCAAGTTATCCGCCTGCTAGAGTATAGCTGGGGTCGCTCGTGGGAAGATGAGGGGGAGGAATTGTCTAAATTCAACGGAGGGAATTCGCAGAAGGGAGGAGCTATTGATTTGCTTTTAGGCAATGTCTGTGTCTTTCCGACCGCCGAAGGAGATAAGGATAGTCAAATCACTGGCGGGTCATTTGCATACAATTGCTCATACGGTTCAGAGACGGCACATTTTCAGGTGGATACTACAATTCCTATCATTCGTTTTTACTCGCTTGCCATCTCAGCTTACCAATTGACGGTATTGGATAGTGGGCATTTGCAGGTTGACCAGATTCCCCAGGCTCCCAAAAAGCAACCGCTGGAATATGAGGTGAAGAACGGTTCGGGGATAGCCGGTTACCGTGTTTGGGTTAAGAGTTTTCGTCTGTTCCCGGAACAGGAAACAGAGCAGTTGGAGAAATCAATGGTTCAGGATAAGTTGGTTGTTGATTTGGAAGTGAAAAACGAGGGAACGGAAAGTTGGCTTTTCAGCCGCCGTTTGATATTCAGGATAGAGGGAGACGGTTTTGACGCTATTCTTCCGGATGAGTTGGGTTCACCGGGGGAGATTGAAGATAAAATGCTTGTGTCCGGAGCGAGTTTAAGCGGGTTGGTTACTTTCTATGTGCCGGTCAACGCTACCCAGGTGAGTTTAGTGGCTGACTTTGATGTCTTTGACCTGGGCAAGGTGGAGATACCCTTGATTTATGACTCCTTTAATTACCCCCCGATTCTGGTTAAACAATAAATAGATAGTTAACAATTTAAATCCCGCAGAGAGCTACCTGCGGGATTTTTTTTATTGTGGAGGATTTCACTCTAAACGTTTATAGAAACGATATATGTTATCCGCACCGGCGAAACTATAACCCTCGTCCAAAATGAATTGATGGTATTTGGGGTCAAAACTTATATATTCATTATTAAATAGTATTCTTTCCAGGTTACTGATAACAATAAGCATTGGTTGATGAATACGCAGAAAATCCTTAAGATTCTCCTCGGTTAAAATCTTGCCGTGTGGCAGGGTTATTACTGGACGGTCAAAGAGGAACATAAAATAAGTGGAGTTGGTGGCGACCAGGTCGCCCGGCACGGAATTCTCGGCTACAAAAGTCAGTGCGCTTTCCCTTTCCGCCTTCATTATGGTTACCGACTTGGGAATGAAGATGTCGTATAAAGCCAGTGCGTAAAGGTTTAATCCCAAAGAAAGCAAAAGGACAAAGGCAAAAACCATTCGTCCCCAGGGACGATAGCCCTGGCGGAAGTAGGCAAAAAGCCGGTGCAGACCCATCGCTGCCAGGGGGAGTCCACAAGCCACCGGGATGATGCTGTAGCGCCAGGTTTCAATCATCTTCCACCAGTATATGGAGACGCTGTAACCGACAACGCTAAATAGCAGCAAAAGAACCAAAGTAAGTATCTCAAACTGACCGAAGCGACGTCGCAGGCGGCGAAAAAAGTAGATACAAAGTGCCGTAATTATTGTAAACGGAAGATAGGAAGTGAACTGAATGAGGTGTAGAGTGGTATTTCTAGCCAGAAATTTAATATGTTCCCAGGTGGTGAATTCCGGGGTGAAGACCAGGGTGGGGTTGCCATAGACGAAATGAGAGGAAGGTTCTTCCAGAGCAAAAGTATAGGCCTTAGTGGCGGAGGTGTATTGTGGATACCAGATGTGGTAATGGAGATAACAGAAGAGCTCGTAAGGGAGGATGATCAGCAAAATTCCTACGCCGTAAAGCAGGCTTCGTTTCAGACGGAATAGAAATCTCCCTTCGGTAGAGAGCAATAATGCCAATCCTATGGCTATAGCGGCATACAAATTGGCAACTCTCACCAGAAAGGCAAAACCTATCAGCAGGCCGGCAATTAATGTGTTTTTGTAACCGCGGTTTTTAAACAGTATCAGCAATACCACAAGGATTATTGTGAAATGTAGATAGTCGGTCAAAGGCATACCAGCAACCAAACGACTGTCCCTCAAAAGAGCGTAAATAAGGGCTCCCAGGAAGGCGATCTCCCGGGTAGCAACAATCTTGTATACTTGGTAGAGCAATAGAGCGCACACGGTGAGCAGTGCTACATTGAAGACCAGGACCGCCTCAATTGAATGAGTAAGTGTCCAGATAAAACCGGCTATTATTGGATAAACAGGATGAAGGTAGGGCAGAGAGGGGTAGGAATAGCCAGTCCAGGCGAAATGGAGATTTAAGGTAAGTATCGCCCCTTTACCCTCAAAGATGTTGCGCCCCATATCCAGATAGAGACAGCCGTCCGGGGTTAGGAATTGGAGAAAGACCAGGGGAAGATTGCAGATGAGGGTGAAGACGAGAATGAACAGTGACGGCGCATACCGGCGGGAGAGGAATGCCTGCCAGCCTTTTTGCCATCTAAGCGGTATGCTTTTGGAAGTGGGCATAGAATTCTCCAGGAGATAGCTTAAATCACTTTAATAAGGTTATTAATTTATCCTTTTGTAATAACGAAAATATTCATCAATACCCTCAAAAGAGTAACCGGCTTGCAAAATAATTAAATGATACTTGGGATCGAAGTTGGAATATACCTCGTTGAAGGGTAGCTTATGCAATGGTAAATAGTAGATTAAGATGAGTTTAGGCTTGTGGATATTCAAGAAGTCCTTCAGGTTATCCTCGGTCAATATCTTACCATATGATAAGTTAATGAACGGGCGATTGAAAAGAAACATCATATCAGTAAGATTTGTGGTAATCAAGTCGTCCTCAGAGGAATTTTCATTTACAAAGTTAAGTGCCGAGGTTCTCTCCGACCTATTTTTCTCTGCAATACTGCTTATTGATAAATTGTAATTAATGGCTGAGTATATATTGAGACCCAGCGCGATGCAAAAAGTCAAGGTGAGGACCATATACCTAAATCTGTGGTATGGAAACCTGATGTAGGCTAACAGACGATGTAGCCCCATCGCAGCCAGGGGTAAGCCACAGGCAATGGGGATGATGCTGTAGCGCCACCATTCAAGGTATCTCCACCAATAGATAGATACGCTGTAACCGAGAATAGAAAATAATGACAATAACACTATGGAAAGTATCTCAAACTGGGCCAGGCGTCTACGAAACCGCCGGAAGAAATAGAGAAATATTGCAGAGAGTATCGGATAAGTCAAAATAGTTAGAAATTGCATTAAGTGCAGGATAGTATTTTTGAAAAACAACTTAATATGCTCTACAAAGGTGAGCTGGGGGGTGAAGACCAGAGAGGGATTGCCATTGACGAAGTGCGAGGAGGGCGTATCTAAGGCGAAGGTTAAGGCTTTAGTGGCGCTGGTATATTGCGGATACCATATTCCATAGTGGAAATAACAAAAAAACTCATAGGGCAATATAATCAGTAGAACACCCAAGCTATAAAGGATAGAGCGTTTCAAGCGGAAACAGATAGTCCCCTCGGCAGCAAGCAGGAGAGCAAGCCCTATGGCTAATGAGGCATACAAATTGGCAACTCTTACTAAGAAAGCAAAGCCGATGATAATTCCAGCTAGAAATGATTCTTTATAGGAACGTTTTTTAAACAACAATAAAAGAGCTAATAAAATAAAAGCAAAATGGAGGTAGTCGGTAAGAGGTGTGCTGCATACAAAACGGTTATTTCTAATTAAGGCGTAGATTAGCGCACCCAGGAACGCTATCTCTTTAGTGGTAATAATTTTATAGATTTGATAAAGCAGAAGAGCGCATAATGTGAGCATCGCTACATTAAAGGCCAGGACGGCATCAATTGAATGAGTAAGCATCCAGATAAACCCAGCTATTATTGGGTAGACAGGATGCAAGTAGGGCAGAGAGGGGTAGGAATAGCCAGTCCAGGCGAAATGGAAGTTTAGGGTGAGGATAGCTCCTTTGCCCTCAAAGATATTACGTCCCATATCCAGATAGAGACAACCGTCAGGGGTAAGGTTTTGAAGATAGACCAGGGGAAGATTCCAGATGAGGGTGAAGATGAGTATGAATAATGACGGGGCATACCTGCGGGAGAGGAATGTCTGCCAGCCTTTTTGCCATCTAGGCCATGGGCTTTTTGAAGTGGGCATAGAATTCTCCGAAGTTGAAAGTAAAGGGGAGCTGACGCAGTTTTGCCGGAAGAAGGGAGAATAATTTCAGAAGCAGTCCAGCCATAGGGGTGCCCATATTAAGTTTAATGTGGTGAGCCATCATCTCCAGATTAAACTTCTTCCTGCCAAAGCCCTCATTGACCAATATTAAACCGGATTCTTTCATAAATTTAGCTAATGCCCGGGGATGAAAGAGGATGGAGTGCTCTATTACCAGGTGGGGCCAAATGCGTGGGGAGATTTTCAGGGAGAGGGAGGCGATGTTGGGAGTGAGGATTATCAAATCACCACCGGGGGAGAGTAGAGACGCACAGGCAGAGAGTTCCTTCCGGGGATTTTGAAAATGCTCAACGGTGTCTAAGAGAATGATGACATCAAAACTATCCGGCGCAAAAGGATGGTCCAGGATAGTGCCCGGGAAAATATCCACATCGGGAAGAAGCTTTTTTGCCATCCGCACCGACTCCCCGGAAACCTCAATGCCGGTTACATTAAAACCCAATTCTCTGGCGGTGACCAAACCCAATCCGGCGGAACAACCCACATCCAAAAGTCGGCGGGGATGACCGTTTTTTGTTCTGGGGAGCTTGTCTAAATATAGAGTATAGGTGCGCTGTTTGCAGAGGTCAATTCCTCTCTCACCACCATGACCGCGGTCATCGGCGTAAGTTCCCGCATAGTAGGCATCCAGAATGGGTTTTAAGTTCGGATGGTAGGCGAAGACGCAACCACAATTGTAGCAACCCCAAAGTGGCGTGCCGTCAACGGTAAGATAGGGATAACTCTGGTGAAAGCCACAGAGGGGACAGGAGCCGGGTGGATAAGTGGGAATGGTGGGAGTTATGGTATTTGCCATAGGGTCATTTAGCTTTGCATAGTGGAAAAATATGAAACGTAGTCGTTTCCAAGCTGTTCATTCAATTGTCAGGTGATTGAGTCGTCTGGTCGTAGAGCTCCCAGTTAATCTTGTATAGGGTAAGGTGGTCGCTGGGAACTAAAATATTTCGGTCGGCATAGAAGTCTTTTACTGGTATAACATAGGAATCATATGGTGCTGGTAGCTGGTAATAGAGTAGATAGCTGACTCCGCGCTCGCGCATGTAGCGGAAGGTGAAATCCCAATTGCCAAAGGTTCCCCAGGTCTCCTTGGTGGTCAAGCCCATAATATCCACGGTCTCTCGCTGGCAGTAGAAGCCGACTGCCCCCATCGGTTCACTGGCGATTATTGCATCGGGCGGGGTGTTTTCTGCTATCCATTCTCCGGCGGCGACAGTAGTCTGTTGAATCTCCTTAACCGTGTCATAGAAGCCGGAACGACACATAGGATAATAGTAAATCATAAGAAAGAGTGTTATGGCTATTGGGAGGAGTATTTGTAGTTTTCGTTTAATGGGTTTTAGGTCAATAAACAGCGGTAGACTGACCAGCACGGAGAAGATGATTACCGGTGTGCTCCAGGTCAAGTAGCGATAGAAATACCAGGAGTATAAGCCTACCAGACAACGAACCATAATGGCGGTGACCAACCAAATAACTGGCATTCTTAGCTCTCGTTTAGTAAAAGGAGCAAGTATAAGCAAAGCCAGCGGTATGAAGGAAAAAGGACCATTTTGAAAGAAGACTCTGATACTGCTAAACAATAATGGATAGGGGTGGATTGAGCTGAGTTGTATAAAGAAGCGACTGCCATAAGAGCTGGGATTGGGCACTCCTGTAACCAAAAAATAAACGAGTGCTCCGCAGAGATAGATAGCTAGAGTCGCGCCCAAAAAGACCAAAACATGCTTAATTCCTCGGACAGGAAATAGTTCTTTTTTGTGGCTGCGTCGTTTGGCCAGCAGCTCATTTCCTAGCCAGACGAGTCCAAAACCCAAGCTGATGGCGACTGTCTCCGGCCTGGTCAATGTGAGCAAACCGGCAAAAAGCCCACTCAATATGCTTCCTTTGAGGTCGGACCTGGTTAACAGGAGATAGACCATTGCCATAAGCAAAAGCGACGCTAAGGGATTTTCTAAACCGGAATAAATTCCCCACATAAAGAATGAACCGGTGGCGAGTGCCAGGACTGCTATTGTGGCAAGTAGCCAGCTTTCACTCTTCAGCTTAGTTAGTTTGAAGAGCAACAAAAAAACTCCAGCCAGACAAAATGCTGAAGTTATGTGCATGGTGAGAAGCACTGCCAGATTGGGATTGGTGGTGAGTAATTTTATTGCCAATGCCAGTGGTATCTGTATTAGATACCATAACAAGCTGGTCATCCCCGCGGTATATTCACCACGATTGAGGGCATTATATTGGAAGAAATTACCGGCAGTTGCTTCGCGAATGTAGGTTAAATAGATGAATCCGTCGTCATTGTCAGGAGCAATGGTTCCCAGCCGAAGTGCGGTTACAGCCATAGGAAGGGAATAGGCTAAAAGAGCAAAAATAATTAGCCAAAGCCACCAGAGACGGATTCTTGGGGATGGTGAGGAGACTGCCATTTGACCATAAATATATCATAATTAAAGATTTATGCAAATGAAAGTTAAGATTAGGACTTGGAAACTTTAGAAAAATAAGTTATATTTGTAAGGAATTACCCTCAAAGTGCCAGTGGAGTGAAGATGGAAGACTATTTGCCATATATTTTGGGTATAGCCGGAGCATTTTTGGGTTTTATCGCCCTCATTGTGGCGCTCAGGGGCAGAGCGCAGAACAAGGCGTTGATTAATACTGAGGTCACTGGGATAATAGGGCGAATAGAAGCTATGAACCAGATGCACTCCGAGACCTTGACTAGCATAAACAGCTATGTCAACGACCAGGTGGTAGGGGGCATTAACCAGGCGATTAAGGATATGACCTCCCGGTTGGAACGGCTGGAGCAGATGAGGAAAGATGAGGAGATGAGATTTAGCCTGGAGCTGGAGCAGACCAAGGAAGCGGGTCTTAGAATCCGAAAGGAATTGGAGCAGATAAAAAACAATTTTCAGATGGAGATAACCCTTAAAGAAGAGGAGTTAGTGCGAATAACCAGCGACCTAGCCAAGACGGAGAAGGACCTGGACGCCAGGATTCGCCAGTTCATTATAGAGACCGAGGAACGTATCTCCAGGTTGGAGAAATAGAGGAAGGCACATAATACTCAAAGTTATGCCGGGTGATAGATTAAGAAATGGGCGGGGGAAACCCCGCCCATCGCCCTTTTTCGTGCTTGGTAGTCTCTATCTCTCTACGGCTAACTTCTGCACCGATTGGAGTTCACCCTGCGCGGTCTGGACGGTGAAGATGCAGAGATATACTCCATTAGCCAAATTGTCACCGAAAATACTGGTCGGGGTGACGGAAAGTGACATTTGGTTGGCGGAGACGGGGGTGAAACTACTATTGCCTATCTCCTTGATTAAGTTGCCGGCTATATCATATATCTTAGCGGAGCATTCGGAGATGTTGGTAGTGCAGACCAACTGTGCTTGCAAAAGCTCACCGGAATGGATGGGATTGGGGTATAGCTTTACACTTAATGAATTTAAGACCTGCTGTTTATCATTCTTCATAGATATGGGTATTTTGATAATATGCTCACCGGCTGGTAATTCTGGAATAATTAGATAGGTGGTGGAATCATTTTTGTTGACTGTGGGAACTACTTCATAGCTACCGTCTATACCCAGGAGATTCGAATCCAGTCTTATGTTTTCCGGCAATTGCAGGACCAGGGTGGTGTCTTGGGGTAAGGCGCCATTGAAAGTAAAATAAACATAATCTTGGTCGTTCCAATAATATATATCGTCAATTTTATTTAGCGCCAGCATAAACTCGCCTATCTCTTTGGTAGAGCAGAAGAGCGCTGAGGGATATTCGTCAAATATCCGACCCATGAAGCTATCAAAGCGCTGGTAGGAGGCGGGAATATCACTGTAAAAGGTCTTTATAGGATGCCCGCCCAGAAGGGCAATCTTGTTCCGGTCAAGCTGGGCGGCTATACAAGAGAAAGGGCGCCCCTGGTCTGGCCAATCTATTATGAAATCCGACCACCAACAGGTGTTCACACTGGATAGGCACTTCCCGCCCTTATAATAAAATGACATATAGAATTCGGAGATGCGTTTATCGTTATCCATGAAGATGTAATCGTTATCAATTGCCGCCCACAGTGTAGAACGGGTGTATTTGAACCCCGGGAAGCGAACCACATGCACGGCACAATCCAAGTCCAGCGCGTCCATATCGGACTTTATTTTTTGAATTAAATGGCTATCGCGGAAATCGTCAAAGAAGATGAATTCGTGATTGGGGAGGTCGTCGAGCGACGGAGAATGATGATAGCCGTGGTCTCCAAATTCTACCCGTTTTGACCAGGAATAATAATGGTCTCTTATCTTATGTAGCCAATCAATATAGTCAACCGGTGCAAAATCCAATATTCTGGAGCTGGAATGGGTCGTCCACCATTCTGGGCGGCTTTCTTCGTAGTAAACATCATCAAGATTGAAGGCCGAGATGCCGTCTGGTGTGATAAGCCAGGTGAACCTCAGATTAGGATATTTATTGAGCTGTCTTATCATACAGGCAATCCAATAATTTCCCGGGTCGTCCTCAGATTCAGCGTAGCTCCAGGGGTTACTATCTCCAATATGTGTAGGTAGTTCATCCCACATGAATACCACAGAAGAATCATAGCCATCTTTGTGCGGAGAGAAAAATACCAACGGGTGTTCTTCTAAGCATTTGTCCGGCTGAAAGGAGGACTGGGTGGGAATTAGACAGAGACTACGATGCAGGGTTTGCCCGGCAGTCATCTGGGAGCAGAGGCGGGGTCCAGGAAGGTTGTTGCGCGGTTCTTCAGAGTCCACAAAGACAAGAGTGGCGTAATTAGTAGAGCCGGAAGCTTGAAAGGTGTAGAGAGTTGAATGGTAAGGATTTGGCTCTACCACCATCAGGTTAGCTTTATTGCCAGTCAAGAAAAGCAGTTGGTTGAGAAAGAATTTTTGCTGGTTCTCTGGAGGTTGGAATGAATATTCATTGTCTAAACTCTGATTGGTGTAGCATTTGATATTATCCCAGGCGGAGCAGATAATGTCACATTCCAGCCCATAGTCTAAAGTAATTGTATCCTTAAACTCAAAATCAAAGTCCACCCACAGTTGGTCGTCTTTGATAGTATAGGTTATAATGGTATCTATCGGATAAGCTTGAGGACCCTGGAAATGGTCGGAGTGAAAAGTGATGGAATTAGCCGAGGTTTTGGCAATAGTGCCGGGAGCCGGGTAGGAATCGCTGGCCTGCAAACCCAGAAATAGACCGCTGTCAATAAACTCCACCCAGCTGGATGCATTGGTCTGGTATTTAAATGAGGAAAGCTGACCGGGTCGCCCGAACTCACCGTTGGAGACGGTGATTTTAATCTTGCCGGCGGTGATAGTATTATTCTGGCCAGCCAGGATGGAGAAATCACTATCATCTTTTGAAGCAGGAACGGTTGTAGGGGATTGACCGCCGTGAGCCAGTGGTTGGAAGAAGAGCACGAAGAAACTCAGGGTAAATAGAATTATTGTAATCCTTGGGGTCATCGCTATCCTTGAGGATAACCTCTTGGGCAATAATATGCCTGTATTAAGTGAACTGAAAAACCTGTCTATATTATCACAATTATCATATTCGCAAGTTATTATAACATTCGCTTTTGCTTAAGTCAAGTTGAATTATATATATAAACTTCTCTTGGAGACGCTCCGGTCATTGCTTCTTCTTCATAGTATCTAATACAATATACCCCGGTTCTATTAGTTTATCAAATTCTGCCTGGGCTTCCTCCTCAGTTAAACCTCCGGAATGAGCGAGTAGTTCCGCACAATAGGCTCTATCTTCAGATTGAAATAAGAACAGGTAGACAGCGCAATAACTTGCTGGTGCTGAATTATTCAGCGAGTTGGCTTCCTGCACATTCAGCTGAGACGAAGAGAGCAAACAATCCCCGACCAGGCAAAAGTATTCTCCAGAAAAGTCCCCGTGGCTGCTTTTACCGGTCAGGAAGTAAGCTCCGGCATCCAATAGGTTATCAATCGCTTCATCCAGTGTTCCCTCTACAGGATATATAGCCGCAATTACTTCTCCCTCCTTAAAACAAGCATCAATACGACTTTCGTTCCCCTGCTGAACCTGCCAACGGTCGGAGAGTTCTATAGTGATAGCATCGTCCAGGGTTGCTTCCGGTGTGTTCCACCGGGAACTACAGCCGTAAAATAACAAAAACGGGAGTAACAAAAACAAAAACGCCAGTTTCCGACATCTCCGCATACGACTATTTTGGCATTTCTTTCCCTGAATAGCAACCAAAACCTTACCGAGGATATTGTTATTTTGCCGACAATTTCCGATTGAAATGCAGGCAAATAATTCTATAATATAAGAATAGCGATGAAAAAAAGCAAAAAAAATAGAATTGACAAGCCGCAAAAACCACCGCAAGCCAGCGAGCCCAAACCCTGGCATCAACGGCGTTGGTTTTTGATAGCTCTACTCTGCGTTCCATTTCTAATAGTAGCCATTATCGCTCTACCCTTGCTGCTCAAGGAACATAAATTGACTACTTCGGAGGTAATCACAGAGGAAGAGAAACTTCTTGGTAAGAATGTAGTTGCTGAGGGCTATGTGATTATTGAGGCTCGGCTCTCCGGGACCGACCTGGGTTTGCTTCAGCTTTACGGTCCGGAGCATATAGATGTGGTCTTTGAGGTGCCCTTGCCAGGGTCTTACATTGTGGGGGATAGAGCTAAGGTGAAGGGCAAGCTGATGAAAGCCACAGAGCTATTTGACTATGTAAAAGAGCGCTACGGGCTTTCGCCGGAAGAGGTGCGTCTGGACTTTACCCTCTCCGAGGAGGAGAAGAGGGTGCGGGAGCTTATTCATATAACTCCCCCGGAGGAGTTTTTGGATAAGATAACACCGGTAGTAATCTGGGCTGATGAAATTAATTGGTTAAAGGAGTAGCGATTTGAATAATCATGAAGACAGCTCCCTAGGGAGCTGTCTTCACTTAGTCTGAGACGCTTGGGGCTCGAACCCAAGACCCTCTGCTTAAAAGGCAGATGCTCTACCGCCTGAGCTAGCGTCTCTTATCGTCAACTTAGCATAGCATAGTAGCAAAAGACTACACCAGGTGTCAAGGGTTATCTATCTTGTGAGGGGGAATAAAGATAGCAGGAGCAGAGCTATTCTCATTGTCGGTTCTGCGGATATTCCTTTAGTGCTACTGCATTAATATAATCTTGGACTTTAGCTGAGTTAATCAGAGTTACTGCGGTTTAGGCTCAATAATATCCTCAAGATATTCTAGGATTTCTATTTCCAGAAGATTCTCACCATTATAGTATGCGCAAACATATCCTTCTCGGTTATCCAACAGACGACACTTCAACCACCATTCGCTTATATTGCCCTGAACAAAATCCTCCGACAGCTCTTCGCTAAAATTTTCTTGGACATATAGGCGCTCACCTTTGGGTAGGGTGGCGATAATTGGGTAGTCTATGCCTGGGCCGGAACGCACATTGACGCCCACATCCGAGATTACATTAGAAAACTCATTATCAAAACGTCTTGAGTTACCATAATAAACACTTAGAGCCAATCCCTCTAGTTCTTTATCCAGGTCCTCCCAAACCCACTGGCAACCGTTCTCGGTGAACTTAAAATCAGGAGGTGAGAGCTCGCCCAATTCGGTTACTTTTACTCCATTCAGAACAAGATTTACCGTGATTCGGTCAACATTGCCCGCCCAATACATAGCCGGAGAAAAGTCATACAAAAAACCCCAAGGTTCTGAGTCCTTACTAAATTTTTCAAAGTCACCTTCCAATTTATACCAATAGGAGATATTTACCTGATATTCCTCATGGTCTCCAAAATTTATGGGGAAAACCATTGCATATGGATTTTTCTCATCGGAAGTATTCGTAACTGGGTATTTGATGTTGTCTTTGCCTAATTCTTTGCCGTTGACAGAAACAAAGAATTCCCCGGGCTCGCTAATGAACGCATTCAACATGAAAGTCCAATCCGGAATATAGGCGACCAGTAAAGTCTGCTCTGGGGCAAGAACTTCAAATACATAATCAGAGCAGACAGACACCTTATTGGGATAGTCAAAGGTTATGGTCATATCCTGGGTTTTCAGAGCTACTGTATCTATGTTAATGAAGTAATTACTTGCTTCAATATCGTTCACATCATATGGCGCGATATCCAAGGTTTCTGCCCAACTGATTACCCCCATATCAGCCCAGGAGACCGCTGTGGGCAGTAGCGCTAATAGCAAAAACAATGTTTTTTTCATCGAATCCCTCCTTAATTGTGGTTAAACCCAACGCCCTCTGCTTAAAAGCCAGATGCTCTACCTACTGAGCCAGCGTCTCTTATTTGCAACTTGGTGGAAGACAGTAGCAGACAAATCCTGGCTGTCAAGGAATATTTATTGAAAATTGTCTCCTCTATCCTTCCGACCAGCCACATAATATCCACTTCATATAATATGCCTTGTAGAAATCAGAATCCAATAATATCTTGAACCGTTCTTTCTCTTTTTCTGCTTCCTCGCTGAGCACAAGCTGAACCTCCCATTCCCATTCCGTATTGTCTCGCTTTCTATAACTGTCTAAATTCGGCTCAAGCAACATTATCTTTCTATTATCACGCATATCGTAAGCCCATACGCTGGGCATACATTTGTCGTGTGTGGAATAATCTACCCACAAAAAAAGTTCGTCACCGGGGAAACAAAAACGGGGCAGGGAATCGTCCGAAGTATTGCCAATGTATTCATCCAATACTTGGTGATTATTCTCCACTTGATATAGACGGAGTCCACCGGGCGTATATCCAGCGGTTAGTCTATTTAGCATGTAATATTTAGAATCCGGTGCCCACATCACTTCCTCGGGTGTATAAAAATAAAATCCCCCGCATAAACCCTCTCCATCTCCGAAAACAACCAGCCCTTTATATTCACTAGAATTTACATAGATAATGTATTTTCCATTTGCTGATGGATAATAGTTGATTTCTTTGTCTTGACCAGGATATTGAGGATTCATTAGAGATTTATTGACCCGGTCTTTTAATTCGTCTTCAAGTGAGGTCATATCTCCTGATAGGGCAAGTTTATCCAGGTCTGAAAACAATGCCCATGCCTGATGGTCGAGTAAAAACTCCTCTGCTATCCAACCGATGGTTCCGTCAGACAAACACACTTTTATCCAATTATAGCCGTCGGCTTCTTTTACTTCGTTATCATCAACGGTTTTAGCCACTACTGTTCCCCGATTAAGCTCGGTTAGAATCTTATACGAAGTCCCAGAGCCGGAGCGCAGGTTTACCGAGGGGACAATTACTGTATAGGATTTACCGAATAGGTGATAATCAGCATCAAATTCACAATACAGTTCAGTGCCATCCTCTGTTTGGTAGCATGTATCACAAACTTCCCCCATCCGGGTGGAAGAGACCATTTTTAGAGGTGTCCAATAAGCAAGTGAAGGTGCGGGTTGATTCAATCCTTGGTCGTAATAGACCGGGGCATCATTGACCACACAGATATAATCGGAGTCAAATGCATCTGCATATACAGAGATAACTGATAAGCTGAGAACTATAAGTGTGTGGACGATAAATCTTGAGGTGTGTTTTAACATCATACTCTCCCTAAATTACTTTTTCTCTCCTTTTCGCCAGGAGAGGTAAGCGCTGACGAACTGATTGATATCCCCGTCCAGCACCCTATCCACATTAGAGGTCTCCAGCTCGGTGCGGTGGTCCTTCACCAGCTTGTAGGGATGGAGGGTGTAGCTCCTTATCTGACTGCCGAAGTTCACCGCCTTCTGTTCCCCCTTCATCACCGCCATCTTCTCCTCCTTCTCCGCCTGGTATAGCTGGAAGAGCCGGGAGCGCAGGACCTGCATAGCCACCGCTTTATTTCTATGCTGAGAGCGCTCGTTCTGACAGGAAGCGACGATGCCGGTAGGGAGGTGGGTTATGCGCACCGCCGAGTCGGTGACATTGACATGCTGACCTCCGGCTCCCGAGGAACGATAGGTGTCAATGCGCAGGTCTTCCGGCTTTATCTCCACCTCAATGGTCTCATCAATCTCCGGTATGACCGAGACCGCCGCAAAAGAAGTGTGCCGGCGATGGTTGGCGTCAAACGGTGAGAGGCGCACCAGACGATGCACCCCGTTCTCGCTGGTCAGGTAGCCGTAGGCATATTTCCCATCCACCAAAAGAACCACATGTTTTAATCCCGCCTCCTCCCCGGGCATATAGTCAACCACCGAGGGTTTATAACCGTTCTCCTCCGCCCAGCGCCAATACATTCGTAAGAGCATACTCGCCCAGTCCTGGCTGTCAGTTCCGCCGGCGCCGGAGGAGATGGTCACAAGTGCCGGATTGGCGTCATATGCTCCGTCCAGCAGGCGCTTAGTCCTCACCTCCTCCAGCTGCCTTTCCAATTCTTTCAGATTCTCCCAGGCCTCACCGGCCAATTCCTCGTCGGGAATTTCTTTTATCAACTCCAGAATGGTGCTTATCTCCGAATATCTCCGGGAAAGTCTGGTGAACAACTCCATATCCGCCCGAACTTGCGCCAGTTCTTGATTCAATCTCTTTGCCTGTTCCGGATTCTCCCAGATACCGGGCTCCGCCAGCTTCTTTTCTAATTCCTTTACCTGTTCAATGAGTTTTACCGGGTCAAAGTAACCCCCTTAGCTCGCCAAGGGACCTCTCCGTCTCTGCAAATTTTTCCTGCAAGATATGCATCTCTACCATAGGAGTCTACCTTTTTCCGGGATGGGATTTATACTCTTTTACCATACCAATGATTATGAGTATAAATAATGCTCCTCCACATAGTAAAATTAAACCGGGGAATAGCCAGTAATATTTAGTGTAAAAACTTTCTTCCTGCCGGGGATAGATAGTGGCGTTTATGGTAGCGGAGGTCTTTACCCCTCGTTTTTCAATTACTCTTCCGTAGGGGTCAATGACCTCGCTAATTCCGGTATTTGCCGCCCGCACCACCCAGGTGCGGTTCTCCACCGCCCGCAGGATGGCTTCGGCGGCGTGCTGATGAATCAAAGTGGAAGTGCCGAACCAGGCGTCGTTGGTCATAATCACCAAAAACTCCGCTCCTTCCGCAATCAGCTCTCTGGCGATGCTGGGGAATATGGATTCAAAGCAAATGAGAGCACCGAACTTTCCCTGCGGAAATTGAAAGATAACTGTTTTATCCCCCGGGGCAAAATGCCCGGCCTCCTCCATTATGCTCTGCAAGATGGGGATGTCGTCGCCGAAGGGTACATGCTCGCTGAAGGGCACCAGCTTCATCTTATCATATTTTGCCACCAGCTCACCGGCGGGGGAAAAGAGCACTACGGAATTCTGCGTATCTACGGAATCATCGTTGAACCGGCGAGAGGGGATGCCGGCAAGGAGATAAGTATTAACATTGTGGCAAAAGTCCTGAATCCTTTGCAGGTCGCTGGGATTATCGCCAAGATGGAAAGGTATAGAGGTCTCCGGCCAGATTATTATATCCGGCTTGAGATGGTTGGCAACCATAGATAGCGAGATATATTTGTTATAGACCTGGTCTTTATATGCCGAATCCCATTTGATATCCTGGTCAATATTGCCCTGGACGATGGCTACTTCTATCGCCCCTTCCAGCTTTTCGTTTTTTTCCGGAAGCGGGGGAATAACCGCTCTTCCGATGAAGAATATTCCGGCTATTATAATGGCAACACTTCCCAGATAAATCAGCTTTTGCTTCCAGCTGGGGACGATTAGACTTTCGTAGACCAAGCCATTTACCAACAGGAGGATAAATGCTATTCCTCCCGGGCCGGTAATTGCTGCTATCTGAATGATGGGAAGAAAGGTGGTCTGGGAATATGTCAGATGGGGTAGGGTTACGCCGAAGAAGCCCCAGGACATAACTTCTTCCATAAAAGTCCAGAGAATGGGGACTGCCAGGAAGAGGGGAATTGTGGTGTATTTGCGGGTGGCGACGGTGAACAGGGCGAAGAGGGCGTAGAAGAGAGCCAGGTAGGTGATGAGCAGGAAGTAACCGTAGAAGGTGATGGAGATTATGGAGTAGAGCAGGAGGGCGGAGAAGTGAAGTCCGAATACATATCCGGTGCCGAAGGCTTGACGCAGGTTTCGGTTTTCCAGGGCGTATAGCAGGGGGAGAAGACCAACCCAGGCCAGGGGGAAGAGGTTGAAGAAAGGGAAAGCGAAGACCAGAAGAATTGCCGAGAAGATGGCATAAGAAAGCATCGGGATTTTTACCTGAGGATAAATTATGTTATTTAAGTTGAGATTTGTCATTTTTGGGAACTTTCTAAGCGGTTAAGTGGTTATCAAAATTTAGCGAGTCCGGGTAAAACTGAAAAAAAATAACAAAAGGCGAAAAAAGCTAAAAATAGCTCTTGACAATTTAAGGCTTATGTGATATATTTTGATGCAAAATTACCTACTAGGGCATTTGAGTAGTAATATTTGATGCGTGGGAATATTATCTTTTATCTCCCAAAATTATTCTAAACCAAGGTCTAAAACCAGAAATTTCTAAGTGAAATGGAGGAGTAATGGTTCGCACCTACATCAAATGGAGTAAGGACAAGGTAACAGCTCAGATAAAGGAAATAGAACAGAAAAAAGAACCGCTGACCGTAAAGCATGTCTCTAAAGAATATACTGCGCTCTACAGCGCGGCACTGCGCTATTTTGGTCATTGGATGGACGCAGTCAAATCCGCCGGAATAGATTACAATAGCATTCGCAAACGCAGTCGTCAAGAGGCTATTGCTAAAATTACTAAGTGGGACAAAAATAGGATTTTAGCTGAAATAAAAAGTATTCCCAAAGAAAAATTGTGGTTTGTCTATAAAACTCACCAAGCCTTGCACTCCGCCGCTCGCCGTGAATACGGCACCTGGCGAATTGCCGTAGAAGCTGCCGGTTACGACTACGACGAGATTAACCAGCTGGCTAACACCAACTACACTCCCTGGACCGAGGAGAAGATAGTTCGTATCATCCGCCAGATACCTCAGGAGCGGTTAGGTTACGGCTACATCACCAAAAATAATATCCTGCTCTATTCCGCCGCCTATCGCCGTTTCGGTAACTGGGCAAATGCTCTAAAAGCAGCTGGTATTGACCCTAAAATCATTGAGAGTTGCCGTTCCGATAAACGTTGGGACAAGAAGAAGATTATTGAGGAGATAAAGAAATTGCACGCCTCTGGCATCAGCCTTTCTTCGGGTTATATGCAAAGACATCACTCCGGGCTCTTCTCCGCCGCCTATCGCCGATTCGGCGGCTGGGGCAAAGCCATTGAAGCCGCCGGCTTGGATTACAGCAAGGTTATGCGCATTAAATCCAGTCACTACAATAGCCTCTAGAAAGTAGTATAATCTACATAAACCCCGCACGGTCAGAACCCCGGCGGGGTTTTTGTTTTGCCCTATAATGGCAAGTATTTTGATTGACATTATGTTTCGGAAATTGTATAATTTGAAGCTACTGCTGAACAGAGCAGCAAAAAGGCCTGACAAGGGTCTTTTTTGTGGGCGAACAGAGATTGTGAAATTTGGGACAGAATTTGCTTCTGGTAGATAAAAAAGGGGGTAAACATGCTAAAAGGAATCCCGGCAAATCAAGTGGTGGAGACACTCCGCCGGCATATGCTGGTTGATGGATTTGATAACCTGATTGTTGACCTGGAGAGAAGCCACGGCTCATATCTGGTGGACCAGGTCTCGGGAAAAGAATATCTGGACTTCTTCACTTTTTTTGCCACCAGTCCAGTGCGCTACGACCATCCTAAGATACACTCCAATGAGTTCAAAGAAGCCATCTATCGGGCGGCAATTCACAATGTATCCAATTCCGACTTTTATACCGTGCAGATGGCTGAGTTTGTCAAGGCTATGGAAGATGTGGCTATTCGCGAAGACCTAACCCGGCTCTTCCTGGTCTCCGGAGGCGGGCTGGCGGTGGAGAACGCTTTCAAGACCGCCTTTGACTGGAAGGCAAAGAGAAATATTGCCCGAGGTATCTGGAAGGGTAGTTGGGAGGAGATTGATAAAACCCATGCTAACCAGATGAAGATAATCGGCTTTAAAGAATCCTTCCACGGTCGCACCGGCTATACCCTATCTATAACCCAGACTTACGACCCGCGCAAGTGGGCTCTGTTTCCCAAATTTGACTGGCCTAAATTTGACAATCCCTGCTTAAAATTTCCGCTCACTCCCGAATCCATCTCCACTACGGAAAAGGTGGAACAAAAAGTATTGGGTGAGATAAAGGACTATATCCAAAAAAATAAGGACTATGTTGCTGGTATGATTATTGAACCCATCCAGGCCGAGGGGGGAGACAAACACTTCCGCGACCAATGGTTCACCGAATTGCGCCAATTAGCCGACGAGAACGATTTTATGCTCATCTACGATGAGGTGCAGACCGGCATGGGCTTGACCGGTAAGATGTGGTGCTGGGAGCACTTCGGCAGTTCCGCTCGCCCGGATATTGTCGCCTTCGGCAAGAAATTCCAGGTTTGTGGCATTCTGGTCGGGGATAAAATTAACCAGGCGAAGTATAATGTCTTCTCCGACGAAATGGATAACGATATGGGAGTTGCTCCCGGGGTCGCTCGTCTTAACTCTACCTGGGGAGGGAGCCTGGTAGATATGGTGCGAGCCACTTACTATCTGCGCATTGTGGAGGAGGAGAAATTGCTGGACAATGCCACCGAGATGGGTGAATATCTCCTGAAACATATACAGGATATGGAACAGGAATTCCCCGAGGTCTCCAATGCCCGTGGTCGGGGCTTGATGTGCGCCTTTGATATGCCCGACCATGCCAGCCGGGATTTACTGTTCAACACTCTCATCGGCAGAGAACTTTTGGTGTTGAAATGCGGGGAGAAGACTATGCGCTTCCGTCCCCACCTGGATGTCACTAAAGAGGACATTGATAAATGTATGGGGATTATTAAGGAGACTATCCGCGAACTGCGTATGGACCACGAGATTTGAGCATAAATAGCACGAATTACAGGGCTCAGTAACTGCGGTTTTTCCACTGAGCCCTTATTTTTTTACCTTTGAGAGACTATTGGAAAAGTTAATAATTGCTAAAATCAGTCATTTATTTATAGGATTATGTTTAATAAAGAAAGATGGGAAAGGCTGGTTCGGGATTTAACTCATAGAGAAAACATAAATGATTTAATCTGTTCCATAAGCTCCGGGGAGTTGTATATGCGCCATTGTGCCGCTTCCCAAGAGACATTAAACCTAGGAGCAATTTTTGTCCCTACAATTCTTGCTAATTGCTTATCAGTTTCATCGGTTAATTTGTCTACTTGCTTTACAAATTCCTCAAACTGGTATTTCATTTCTTCCAGAGCATCATCAGTCGCTTTTGCTGCTGAATTTTTAGGGATTAGGATTTTCCCTGCCATAGAATCGGCTTGTAGGTCATATCTCTTGATAATTTCTTCATCTATTGATTCGCAAAAAAGGAGCCATTCTTCCGGATTAGTAAATTCAGCCTGCTCTATGAAATCTCTGTGTAATATGAAATGAGAACACTCATGGGCAACGGAGAATCTGTAGCGCACCTCTATCTCCCAAGACCTGTCAGATATATACATATATTTTAAATTCTTTGCCAAACAAGAATCTCTATCCAGTCTCTGAAGTCCAATTTTGCGTTCTATACGAATCCCCAGGTCTCTTTCGACGATGAGGTCTATGGGTATTGGGATTGTATTTTGGTCCCAATAAAGCTGCAAAAAATCTTGAGCTTTTCCCTCCATATCTTCATTATAAAGATATGGAACTAGTTTCTTCCAATCTTTATCCATCCATTAATCTCCCATAATTATTTTTTCCAATTCCTTTAGTTTTTCTCTATCAGGTTTGTCACCTCTTAGAGTTCTGAAAATTACTGGTAACATGCTTACGGCAGCTTCATTCTCAATTACCTCCTTTGGTATTTTGCCTTGAGCGATACACGCTAACTCCATGAATTGTGACCATTCATCAGAGTTGGGGGTAATGCCTAAATTTCTGGCAAACTCCTCCAATTTCTCACTTGATGAAGGTGGGTTCAGTAACCCGCGTTCCATTTTGCTGATGTTACCCGGATCGTAGTTAAACATTTTACAAAAGGAACGAAGCGAAAAACCAGCTTGCAATCGCTTTTTTCTGAAGAATTCAGCAAAACTCAGCGTACCGAATTTATCGGTAGCCATTTTTCCTCCCTTAGGGTTCAAAAAGGATAATTCTGTGGTTAATTGGTGTTGTAATAATTATACAACAAATATTAGGAATTGTCAAGAGAAATCTTAGCTTTAATTCTTATTCCCTTTCTTTTTACCCTTGTCTATTACCCATTACTGTCTTATCATAATGAAAAATCTCAACCTTAAACAGGTATCCCATACCATTGCAAGGGTGGCATATTGGCAGCCGAAGAACAAGAACAGACCGTCGTCCGTCAGGAGAAGCTGACCAAGGTTCGTCAACTGGGTTTTGAGCCCTATCCGGCTAAATTTATCCGCAGCCATAACCTTACCGAACTACGCCAAAGCTTCACTGCCTTGATGGAAAAAGAGGCCGCGGTGAGCGTCGCCGGGCGTATCTCCACCATCCGCAGTCACGGCAAGACTTGCTTTTTGGACATCGTTGACCAAAAAAGCCGAATCCAGATATACCTCCGCCAGGACCACCTCCCTGTAGTGGAGTGGGAACTTGCCCAATTGCTGGACATCGCCGACTTCATCGGTGTAACCGGGAAATTGATGCTCACCCGCACTCAGGAGATGACCGTCTATGCGGAAAGCATTACCCTGCTCTGCAAAGCCCTGCACTTACCCCCGGTGGTAAAGGAGACGGTGAACGCCGACGGTGAAAAGGTCCTGCACGACGCCTTCAGCGACAAGGAAGCCCGCTACCGCCAGCGCTATCTGGACTTAATGGTCAACCCGGAAACCAGAGAGTTGTTCTGCATTCGCGCTCAGATGGTGGCGCAGATGCGTGACTTCCTCAACCAGCGCGGTTTTCTGGAGGTGGAGACGCCGGTGCTCCAGCCCATCTACGGAGGGGCTAACGCCCGACCTTTCATCACCCATCATCATACATTGGATATGAACCTTTATCTGCGTATCGCCGACGAGCTCTATCTCAAAAGGCTCATCATCGGCGGATATGACCAGGTCTATGAAATATCTAAGGACTTTCGCAACGAAGGTGTTGACCGCCTGCATTACCCCGAATTCACCCAGCTGGAGCTATATCAGGCATATAGCGACTACAACGATATGATGGCGCTCTTTGAGTCGCTTCTCCTCCATCTCGCCGATAGCGTCTTCGGCAAGAGGGAGTTTGAATACAAGGGGAAAAAATTTACCATCCAACCGCCCTTCGCCCGTATCTCCATTCCCCAGGCGCTCTCCAAAAAAATTGGTAGTGATGTAATGCAGGCGAGTGCAGAAGACCTTTTCCAAGCCTGTAAGAAATGGGAATTGCCGGTGGAGAGTGGATGGGAGTGGGAAGAATATATCAAAGAATTGGTGGAAGGAGTGCTAGAGCCGGAGATTACCGAGCCTGCTTTCCTATTGGATTACCCGCAGAAACTGTCTCCATTAGCCAAACCAAAAGCTGACGACCCCCGCCTGGTGGAGCGCTTTGAGCCCTTTATAATGGGCGTAGAGCTGGGCAACGCCTTCTCCGAGTTGAACGACCCGGCGCTGCAGCGAGTTAATTTTTCGGCGCAGGAGGCAAATCGCGGTAAGGGCGATGTGGAGGCGCAGGCGATGGACGAGGACTTCGTTACCGCGATAGAATACGGCATGCCCCCCACCGGTGGTATGGGGATAGGTGTGGACCGGCTGGTGATGGTCTTCACCGATAATCCCCAGATTAGGGAGGTAATTCTCTTTCCGCAGTTGAAGCCGAAGGAATAGAAACGCTGTGGTATGAATTTTGCCCTGGTTATTAATGGCTAATCCTAAATAATCAATCACAGTAGAATAAGGCTACATACCCTTGAAACTCTTTCACCTATTCATTGCCCGCCGGCATCTCTGGGCTAGGCGCAAACAAGCCTTTCTCTCTCTGGTCACTTTTATCTCCATCTCCGCGGTGGCGGTGGGGGTGATGACCCTCATAATTGTAATGGGGATAATGAACGGTTTTGAGCAGGACCTGACCGAGAAGATTCTGGGCAACCGTGCGCATATAGTAGTCAACAACGCCGCCAATGAGGGCATCTCTGACCCCCAGCGGGTGATGGATATCGCTTTAGGGCAGGAGCAGGTGGTCTCGGCTACGCCCTATGTCATCACCGAGGGTATTCTGACCACCCGTTGGAATACCAAAGGCGTGCTGATTAAAGGGATAGACCCCCAGACCGCACCCGATGTCTATAATATAGGTAATATTATGGTTAAGGGTGGTTTGAACTTTGACCTCTCCGGCGCGGTTAGCGACCAGAAGTTGCAAAAATTTCGCCCCGAGGGCGGGATAGTGCTGGGAGTAGTCCTGGCTGATTATATGGGGGTAGACCTGAACGACATCATCACCGTCTCCCTGCCCTCGCAGACCTGGTCGCCACTCCAGCCTATCGGCACCGTTGACGCCAATTTTCAGGTGGTGGGTATTTTTGACAGCGGGGTGCTGGAGTTTGATTCTACCACTGCTTACATATCAATTGATAAAGAGCAGGAGATGATGGGGCTTAAGGGACTGGTCAACGGTGTGGAGATTAAGGTGAAGGATATTTACAAGGCGGAAGAGGTGGCGAAGAATTTGCAGGAGCAATTGCCCTCACCGCTTCTGGTGCAGTCCTGGAAGGATACCAATCGCACTATTTTTATGGTGATGCTTCTGGAGAAGGTGGTGATGTTCGTAATACTTGCCCTGATGGTTCTGGTGGCGGCGCTGAACATCGCCAGCTCTTTGATAATGACGGTCATAGAGAAAACCCGAGACATCGGGATACTTCGTTCTTTAGGGGCTACTAAAGGAGCCATCCGGGCGATATTCATCTGGGAGGGCACTTTAGTGGGGGTAATCGGCACAGTAATTGGGCTGGTCCTTGGCTTAACCGGCGCCTTCATGCTCAAAAAGTATTTCACGGTGATAATGCCGGAGAGCTTTGTGCGCTATTTCCAGGAGAGTTATTATCTCAATACCTTGCCTATTTCTATATCTGTATCCGATTTGATTATTACCGTCGGGGGAGCAATACTGATTAGCGTTTTAGCCACCCTCTATCCCGCCATCCGCGCTTCCCGCCTGGACCCGGTGGAGGCTATTCGCTATGAGTGAGCGTGCGAAGAGCAAAAATATTACCCCAGTTGTTGCCGGGGAGAAAATCTACAAGAGCTATCCCTCCGGTGATAGCAAGTTAGATGTGCTTTTGGGCTTGGACATCTCCATTTATAAGGGCGAGGTGGTAACCCTGGTCGGTCCCTCCGGCTCGGGCAAATCCACCTTGCTTCACATTTTGGGTGCTCTGGATAAGCCCACCAAAGGACGGGTGCTTCTGGGTGGGGAGGATGTCTGGAGGCTGAGCGATGGGGAACGTTCCAATATCCGCAATCGCCGAGTGGGCTTCGTCTTCCAGTTCCATCACCTATTGCCCGAGTTCACTGCGCTGGAGAACATAATGATGTCTCTGCTAATATATGGTATCGGCAAAAAGGTGGCGGAGAAAAAAGCCCAGGAAATGCTCTCCCTCCTGGGACTAGCAGGAAGAGCAGAACATTATCCCAGCCAACTCTCCGGCGGGGAAGCCCAGCGAGTCGCTGTGGGGAGGGCGGTTGTGGGCTCTCCGGATATTGTCTTAGCCGACGAGCCTTCGGGCAATCTGGATACCGGTTCCAAGAATATGCTGCACGAATTAATTTTACAGTTTAACCGGGAGCTTTCCACCACATTTCTCATCGCTACGCACAATGAGCAATTGGCTGGTTTGGGAGGGAGAACACTTCATCTGAGCGATGGGGTGGTGGTGCGGGAGGTGCATAATTCCTATGCCTTGTGACAATTGTGGCAGCAATCTGACTATTGTGGTTATTGAGCGGGAAATCAGTGGTAAAAAGGTGAGCATTGCCCTCTGCGAGCACTGTCTATCAACCGGCTCCCCGCGGGATGAGGGTTGGATTAAGGGAATCATCGCACGCAAAGAACTGGGAGAAAGAAGCCCGCGCCAGGATATTTGCCCCCAGTGTGGCGCAAGCGCCGAGGAGATTACTTCGGAACAAAAACCAGGTTGTCCTGAGTGTTATGATTTCTTCCCCAAGGAGATTAAGAAACTGGTTGCTTCCGCTCAGCAGGGAGAGAAGGAACATATCGGCAAGAAACCGAAAAGATATAGAGACAATTAACCAAAAACAATTGTCTGAATAATAGTCAGTCGGTTTTGGGAACGGACAGATGGATAGGGAGTGTTGAAATAAGGGAATTTTATGCGGTCTCTGGATAAATTGTTGGATTTTCACCAGCTCTATCACCCGGGCAAAGAGGATGCTATTATAGATTCCTGTCGGGTAAGGCTGGCGCGCAACCTGGAGAGGTCCCCTTTTGTGTTCAGAATGGAGGTAGCTCAAAGACGGGAGTTGCTTTTGCGAACCTCGGAAGCAGTTGTTGCTCAGTTACCTTCAGATTATGTTCTGCTCACCAGAGACAACACCTCGGAAGAGGAACGGCTCTTTCTGGAAGAACTCAATCTGGTTCCGGAGAAGTTCTTTGACCCGGACAGCTCACGGGGGATAATTTTAGGGAATAACCCGGTGAGCATCCTCGTCAACGAGGAAGACCACATTCGCATACAGGCTTTGGCAAGTGGGGAAGCGTTGCACAAACTCTACCAGATGGCTTACCAGATAGATGAGATGTTGGAAAAGGCTCTGGGGGAGATTGCCTATCGGGATAGCTTCGGTTACCTTACCGCCTGCACCACCAATATAGGCACCGGTCTGCGAGCTTCGCTTATGCTCCATCTACCCGGTCTCTCCATAACCCAGCAGATGCAGAAGCTGGTGAATGCCTGCCGAACTCTCGGCTTTGCCATTCGGGGTCCCCACGGGGAGGGCAGTGACCTCTCCGGCAATCTTTATCAGGTCTCCAATCAGAAGACTTTAGGTTTGACCGAGGAGGGGATTATTGCGGGAGTAGAGCGCATCGCCAAGAAAATGTGTCGTTTTGAGTATGATTGTCGCCAACAGCTGATAGCTTCTATGCGCGAAGTTATGCTGGATAAAGTCCATCGCGCTCTGGGAATCATTCACAACGCCAGACTTATCGGCATACCGGAAGCGTCTGGACTTCTCTCCATCATTAGGCTGGGTTTCTCTTGGAAGATGTTAACCGGCAAGCCGGAGCTTCCCATAACCGAGCTTATAGACAATATTAAGCCGGCACATTTGGCGAAAATTTACCAGAAAGAAGTTATTGGCGATAAAAACGAACAGGATAGAGATATTCTACGCGCTGATTATTTACGTAAGTCTCTTTCCACAGTAGAGGTAGCCCCATTAAATTAACTTGTCTTTTAGGGAAATAATTGTTATATTATTAGAAGGATAAGCAGTGGCGTATTCACCGGCTTGAAAGGGACCCAGGAGAAGAGATGTTAGAAAGGTTCACCACCCGCGCCAGAAAGGTAATCGTTCTCGCCCGAGACGAAGCCGAGCGCTTCAATCACAATTATCTGGGAACGGAGCACATTCTCCTCGGCCTTATTAAGGAAGGCGAGGGGGTGGCTCTGGCGGTTTTAAAGAGTATGGGCATCTCTCTGGAGGAGATAACTTCCCAGGTAGAAAGCTTATTGGTTAAAGGTGAGAATAAACCTCCCAAGGAGATTGCATTTACCGCTCGGGCTCGCAAGGTCTTTGAGCTGGCTTGGGAAGAGTCGCAGATGATGGGGCACAACTATGTGGGCACCGAGCATCTGTTGCTGGGCCTTTTGCGCGAGGGTGGCGGCATCGCCGCTACGGTAATGAAGAAGTTGGGTATGGATATTGATGTTCTCCGCGAGGAGATTATAACCTTATTGAGCGGGGAGCAAGCCGGTAGCGGACGGGGTTCTTCCAAGAGTAGCGCTCGGGGCAAGAGCAAAACCCCCGCCTTGGACGAGTTCAGCAGAGACTTGACCAAGCTCGCTCGTGAGGGCAAACTGGACCCCATCATTGGCCGGGAGAATGAGATGGACCGTCTGGTGCAGATACTCTCCCGCCGCAAAAAGAACAACCCGGTCTTAATCGGTGAGCCGGGAGTGGGCAAGACGGCCATCGTAGAGGGCTTGGCGCAACGCATTATTAACAAAGAGGTTCCTCCCAGCCTGCAAAAGAGGCGCCTGCTGACTCTAGATTTAGCCGGCATCGTTGCCGGCACCAAATACCGCGGTCAATTTGAAGAACGGCTCAAGGCGATAATCAACGAGATAACCTCCTCCGACGACTTCATTATTTTTATTGACGAACTGCACACCATAGTTGGGGCTGGCGCCGCCGAGGGAGCGATAGACGCCTCCAATATGTTAAAACCGGCTCTTTCCCGCGGCGAGCTTCAGTGCATCGGTGCCACCACCCTGGACGAATATCGCAAGCACATAGAAAAAGACGGTTCTCTGGAAAGGCGTTTTCAAACCATTATGGTCAATCCACCAACGGTAGAGGAGACCAAACAGATAATAAAAGGTCTGCGCAGTAAATACGAAGCTCATCACCAGGTGGAGATAACTGAAGAAGCGGTAGAGATGGCAGTTCGGCTTGCCGACCGTTACATTGCTGATAGGCAATTGCCGGACAAGGCGATAGACATCATAGACGAAGCTCAGGCTATGGTTCGCCTGCGCAATGAAGCCGTCTCTCCGGAGGCAGAGGAACTGCTGGACAGCATTCGCCAGGTATCCACCAGCCTGGGTGAAGCGGTAGCTCGCCAGGATTTTGAAAAAGCCGGCTCCTTGCGCGACGAGGAACGGGAGATGCGCCGGACATTTAACGGTCTGATGAAAGGTCTATCCTCGGAGCATAGCGCCGTCAAAAAGCTGACCGCCGAGGATGTCGCTGTGGTAGTATCCAAATGGACCGGTATCCCCTTGACCCGGCTGGAGATGGGGGAGAACCAGCGTCTTTTGAATATGAAGGAAGCCCTGCACAAGCGCATAATCGGTCAGGACGAAGCCATTGACGTTGTCTGCCGAGCAATAAGGCGCTCCCGGGCGGGGGTAAAGGACACCAGGAGACCAATCGGTTCATTCGTGTTTCTAGGACCCACCGGAGTGGGCAAGACGGAATTAGCCAAAGCTCTCGCCGAGTTCCTCTTTGACGACGAGGACGCAATGGTGCGTATAGATATGAGCGAATATATGGAACGGTTTGCCATCTCCCGCCTCATCGGTGCACCTCCGGGCTATGTGGGTTACGAGGAGGGCGGCCAGCTCACCGAGAAGGTGCGCCGGAAACCCTACTCTTTAGTTCTTCTGGACGAGATAGAGAAGGCACACCCGGATGTCTTCAACTTGCTCCTGCAAATACTGGAGGACGGCAGGCTGACTGACAGCTTTGGCAGAGTGGTCAGCTTCCGCAATGTGGTCCTGGTGATGACCTCCAACATCGGGGCTCGGGAGATAAAAGACGGCGCCACCATAGGCTTTCAATCTTCTGACGGTCAGCTCACCTACGAGCGAATGAAGGATACAGTATTAGGCGAGGTTAAGCGAGTCTTCAATCCGGAGTTCCTCAACCGATTGGATGAGGTCATTGTCTTTCACGCTCTGGACAAGGACCACCTCACTGCCATAGTAGAGCTGATGGTCACTCGGGTGGCGGGGAGACTGGCGGAACACTCTATTAGCATAACCCTGACCAAGTCAGCCACCAATTTTATCATAGACGAGGGTTACAACCCACAGTATGGCGCCCGACCGCTGAGGCGAACCATCCAGCGATTGATTGAGGACCCGCTTGCCGAGCTTATCCTGAAGAAAGAGGTGAGTGAGGGAGCGCACTTAATTCTGGACCTGTCCGGAACTGAATTGGTCTTTCGGGAGGAGGCGCCGCTATCGGGGGCGAGGAAGTAGGAAATGATGTATAGAATTGGTTTAAAATAAAGAAATTCAGTGACCATGGAGAAATTGTAATGGAAAAAAGGCAAGTAACAGTTACACCAAAGATTATTAGTCAGGACCTACAGACACTTATGAGCAACATAATCAGATTAGACAATGATATTAGTGAGTTACGTAATTCCATTGAAAAATTAACTAACGAGTTAGCTATGTTAAGAAATGATAAAGGTGATAGCATGATAGAAATTAATGATATCTCTGACGAAGATGCAATAGGAAAAATACTTGATTTATTATCGAGCAGTAAAAATGTTCTATTTCTAAGCGAAATTGTAGAAAAATTAAATCTGGATTTAGAACAAGCTCATCGTATATGTATGAAATTAATAGAGGAAAATAAAATATATATCCCAAAGGGGTAAAATATGGCTATTTATACTAACGAAGGTGATGCACTACAGGGTTATAAGATAACTGTGCAATGCAGGGAACATAGCGATTGGAAGCTGTTTCACATGACAAGTAGCCATAGAGGATCCAGATGTACTTTAACCGATAATGTATTTTGTGTGATTGATGTTCCTTTGAAAGCTTGTATGAAGTAACAGTTATGTTAGATGTTATAAGATACCCCAGGATATTCATTGGGGTTTTTTATTAAAATGAGTCTAATGGAATTTTATCGTTGCTTTATCTAATTTCCGTGCTAAAATTCTTTTCATCATCAATAAAGCCAATCGTCATTCCCTCTATCCAAGGAGGTTGCCTATGTGGCACAGAATTAGCAATCCGGTCTATTTGATGATTCTTTCCGTAGCCTGGGTGGTAGTGGATTTCTTACTAAAGAGATTTGCCAATATGTATCTGGTGGTTTGGGGCATTCCGGTATGGTATGTAGCTCCGGTCGTCTTTGTAATCGGTCTGGTCTGGTTGATTATCAGGTTGGTTAAGAAGGATTAATCTCGGATTAATTTAGTTATTTCCCCGGCGGTATTAGCCGGGGATTTCTTTTTTGTGCAAACCAGGATATATAAAAATATTGGCAAAATTATTTACCTGTGTTAATATAACAAAAATCACCAGTCCCTCCAAAATCTTTAAAATCGAGGAAATGATATGGCTGAACTCAAATCTATGCAGTGCAAGAACTGCGGCGCCCAGGTCTTCTTTGATATCAATCAGCAGGTCTTGAAATGCGACTTCTGTGGCTCCACCTATCTGGTGGAGGTAGCCCCCGGCGAGGGCGCGCCAACCTCCGGCGATTCCATCCTGCTCTTTACCATTGACGAGGCTAAAGCCCGGGATATCTTTGACGGCTGGACCAAGAAGGGCTTGTTCAAGCCCGGCGACCTGCACCAGACCCTGTGGCGGGATAAAGTGGAGGGTACCTACATTCCCTCCTACAACTTTCGTTTTACCGCCAGCACTCATTGGTCCGGCGACCGCAAACAGACCCGTTCCCGCACTACCAGCGGTGCCGGAGGCAGGCAGACCACGGCCACCGAGACCGAGTGGATTCCCCGCAGCGGGAACTGGCAGAAACCCTACGATATGTTCATACCAGCCTCGGCGGGACTGACCTTTGAGGAAGTGGAGGCGATTGCCCCCTTCAAAATAGAGGATTCCCGCCCCTTTGCCACAGAATATATCGCCGGCTTCAAGGGGGAGCGAGCCACCATTGATGAGAAGACCGCCTGGGCTAAGGCTGAAGAAGAAGCTAGAGAGAAAGAGAATGCCCAGGTCATGCGCGAGGTGGACCGCATTACCAGTATGAATGTCAGCTTCGGCGACAAGCTGGCAAAGATGGTCTATATACCGGTGTGGATTTTTGGTTATCGCTACAGAGACAAATACTTCAAGGCTCTGGTCAACGGTCAAACCGGCAAGATCTGGGGAAAGAAACCGGTATCATTCATCAAGGTGCTTATCGCTATTGGTATTGCAGTGGCGGTCATTGTCCTGACAGTTATTTTGGTGGCTTACTTCAAAAAATAACCCTCAAAAAGACCCGACCTCATCAGCTCTATCCGACCCACGGATTCCATCCGACGGATCTTATCCGACCTACGGATTCCATCCGACGGATCCTATCCGACCTACGGATTCCATCCGACGGATATGGTTGATGGGGTTTTCTTTTTGATTTAGGGCTTTCCTTGTGGTAATATCCAGTAAAAAGACAATTCAGGAGGGAAAATGCCTGCCAAAGTTAATCCCCCGCAACCACCGCCTAATATCCGCGCCAAGCTCTCCTCGGAGGTGGCTGACGGCATCTATGCAAATGTAGCCAATATCATCTTCTCGCCGGTAGAGTTTATCATTGATTTCGGTCGCATCGTCCCCGGTAAACCGGAGTTCAACATCCTCTCTCGCATCATCACCAACCCTATGCATGCTAAGCAGCTGGCTTCAGCGCTCAAAGAAAATGTGGAGCGCTACGAGAAAAAATATGGGGAGATAAAACTGCGTTTGAAAGAAGACGATGCCGAGCGGATAGGGTTTTAACCCTGAATAAATCAACTACGCGAGAATTACTAATGAGAAAGCGTAATCTTTTTGTGCCTAATAAATTGGCATATACTCGCCACCAGGAGCTTCCCGAAGTTGGTTGCATTCTCTGCGCCATTGCCCAGGGCGACCCCCAGGTGACCAATCTGGTGGTGGGGCAGGCTGACGGTTTCATCGCCAGCCTAAACCTCTATCCTTACAATCCCGGTCACTTAATAGTCTTCCCGGAAAGGCATGTTCTGGATATCAGGGAGCTGAGTGACCAGGAGACCCTTCGCTTTCTTTCTCTCACCAAAATATGCATGGAGGTGTTGGATGAATTGTATCAGCCCCAGGGCTATAATCTGGGCTGCAATATCGGTGCGGTATCCGGTGCGTCCATCATTCACTTGCATCAACATGTGGTTCCTCGTTACCCGAAGGAATTAGGTTTAATAGATATTATCGGCGGAGCGCGAGTGATTGTGGAGGACCCGACAGCTACCAGGGAGAAGTTGATATCTGCGTTTAAGGAGAGGGGGATGAGACCGTGAGAGCGGCGGTGTGGAAGGGGAATAACCAATTTGATGTGGAGGAGATGGATAAGCCCACAATTGCGCCGGGCGGTATGTTGGTGCAGGTTAAAGCCTGTGGCATCTGTGGCTCCGACCTGGTCAAGATGCGCGACGGAATGGTGGAGCCTCCGGCGGTGCTGGGACACGAGGTCAGCGGGATAATCGTTGAGTTAGCCCCCGGTGAACATCATAACCTAAAGGTGGGCGATACTGTGGTAGTGGGGCATCACGCTCCCTGTGGCATCTGTCATTATTGTCGGCACGATTCGCCCTCAATGTGTTCTCAGTTCAAGAGCACCAACATATATCCGGGTGGATTTGCCGAATATTTCGCTACCGGCGGAGAGATTCTGGCTAAGGCGACATTTAAGCACAATATATCCCACGAATTAGCGGCAATGACCGAGCCTCTGGCATGTTGCCTGCGCTCCATCCGCCGCTGCACGGTTTATCCCGGGGATACTGCCTGGGTGGTGGGAGCCGGTTTTATCGGGCTTTTGATGACCCAGATACTTTCCCGACGGGGTCTGGCGGTAGTGGCTACCGACCTGGACGAACGTCGTCTGGAACTGGCTTTAGAATTTGGCGCCTCTTCCGCATTTCCGGCGCGCAGCCGAAAAGCGGTGAATGCTATTATGGAGCTCTCCGAGGGTCGGGGCGCCGACCTTATTGTGCAGACCGCAGGTAGCAGCAGTTCCTACGAAGGGACCTTCCGTTATCTGCGGGATGGCGGAATAATCAATGTCTTCTCCTCAGTCCCCAAGCGCGATAGACTGACCGTTGACCTGAACCAGCTCTATTATCGCGATGTTACTGTGGTCGGCTCATATTCTCCGGCACCTCAGGATATGGCTGAGGCGCTGCGCTTAATTACTACCCGGGAGATAGCGGTGGAACCGCTCATTTCCCATAGAGTTGGGCTTCACCAGGTAGGCGAAGCAGTAGCCAAAATCTATCGTCTGGATTGCCTGAAGGCAGTAGTGGTCGTATAGGTTTTTCTGCAATTGTTGGCTGTAATGAAATATGCAGACCAAGGAAAAAAAGGACCCCTCAAATATTGATTTTTTAACCGGACTTTACAACCGTCGCTACCTTAAAACCAGGTTGGAAAAAGACTTGGTAAATTTCGGGGAGCAGGGCAAGCCCTATTCTCTGCTAATGTTAGATTTAGACCATTTCAAGATGATAAACGATACTTTCGGTCATCTGGTGGGCGACCGAGTGCTTTTAAGGACTACCGGACTCATCAAAGCCAACATTCGCAGTGCCGATGTCGCCGTCCGATACGCCGGAGATGAGTTCATTGTCCTGCTGCCGGGAAAAGACCAGCGAACAGCCCTGGAGGTGGCAAAGCGATTTCTGGAAGCTTCGGAACAGACCAGGGTAATCCTGGAAGATGGCCGCACGGTGGAATTCGCTTTTAGCGTTGGCGTGGCTACCTTCCCCATTGACGGCAAGAGGGCGGAGGACCTGTTAAAGGCTGTTGACGACGCTCTCTATACTGCTAAGGAGAGCGGTAGGAGAAAGCTTCATGCTTTTCAGAGAGAGACGCCCGCTCATAAAAGGGAGATTAAGTATAATGTCCTGGTCGGAAGGGAGAAAGAGCTGGCAATTCTCAAGGAGCTGGTGAAGACTGGCGCTCAAGGTCGGGGTCGCTTTCTGCTCATAAGCGGGGAGGCAGGGATAGGCAAGACCAGGTTAGCATCTGAACTATTGCGTATGGCTAGTCTCTCCAGCTTCATTGTGTTGAGCACTAAGGGTGACGAGTTTGTCAGCTCCAATCCGGCCAAAGTTTTTTTACAACCTTTGGTTGAGTTGTTGGACACTAAATTCCGCGAGGAACTAATGGCTTTAGCCGAGCCCTACTCCAGCCTTTTAATTCAGGGGGAGGAAAAGGGTTTTTCGTATGCAGAACAGCAGGTTCGGCTAGCGGAGGGGATTAAACATATCTACCGGGAATTATCCAGAAGAATTCCGGTCTTTTTGTTTATTGACGATTTGCAGTGGGTTGATGAGAGCAGTATGGGTCTGTTACTACAAATGTCCCGTCTAGCCCAGGAAAATAGAATGCTTCTGTGCGCCACCTACCGAAGCGAAGAGATGGGAGAATGTCATCATCTGGAGCGTTTTATCAGCAATCTCCATCGGGAAGGAGGCTTTGCAGAGATTGCCCTTACCGACCTGGGATTGTATGAAGTGGTCTTATTGCTCACCACAGTAACCCGTAATCCCAACGAGTCCAAGAAGTTGAGTGAGCTGCTCTATAATAAAATTGGCGGAAATCCTTTTTACATTGAAGAGCTTTTGCGGGACCTGGTGGAGAGCGAGCGTTTGGTGTGGAAAGAGGACCGTTTCTGCTTGACCGATTTCGGAGAAGTAAAACTCCCCAAGTCGGTCAACTCATTGTTAAAAAGGCGGCTCTCCCGCCTGGACGGAGATTCGTTAAGGGTGCTTCAAGCCAGCTCCGTCCTGGGCAATGATTTTAAGCTTAGCGTTCTCTCTGGAATGTTAGAAAAGGCTGAAGGTGAATTGCTCTGGCAGCTGCAAAAGGGGCAAGAAGCAGGTCTGATTGACGAGCTCACCGGAGGCGAAGAAGGATGGTTCTGTTTCCATCACCCTTCTATTCGGGAGCTGTTTTACAGCGGCTTGGGCAAGAAGTTGACCTCTCATCTTCATCACTCGGTTGCGGTTACTCTGGAAGCGATGAATGGCGACAATCTGGATGCTCAAATAAGGCACGCCGAAGAGATTGCCCATCATTATCTCATCGCGGAGAGGGAGGCGCAAGCGCTACCTTATCTGTTGATGGAAGCGGAAAGACTGAAGAAGATATTCAGCTTTCAGCAAGCGATTGAAGTCCTGCAAAAAACTATTGAGATAGACTCTTATCTCCATAAGGTCAAGCGGAAAGAGGGGCTTTCTCCCAGGAAGTTGGCTTGGGCTTACGCCGAGCTGGGGGAAATTGAGACTATCTTCGGGGAATATGAATCCGGGGAGACACATCTGAACCAGGCCTTGTCCATTCTGGCTGAGCAAGAACCCAGTCCCCAGGAATTTGACACTCGGGTGTTATTAATCCGACTTTTGCTGTATAGTGGTCAACTGGAGAAGATTCCCGAGATAGCGACTATTAATTATCAATTGGCGGAGAGATTGGGAGATAAAGGGAGACTGGCCAGGAGCTTATTTACTATCGGGAGAGCACGATATATGCCTTTGAAGCAATATGCTTTAGCTATCTCATATTTTACCCAGGCTTTAGGGGTGCTTGAGAAGGAGAGGTCCCCTCAACTCTGGGAAATTTTGTCCGCTATCAATCGGGAGCTGGGAAATGCGCACACTTTCTCTGGCGACTTGCCGTCGGCAGTGAATTATTATCTGCGGAGTATTTATTGGGCGATAAGGAGTGGCGAGCCGGACCTGAGCGCCTGTGCGTATAACGATATTGTGCTCTATTATGATAGGATGGGAGAGATGGAGAAGGCACTGAAGGCATCGCTCAAAGCAGTGAATTATGCGGAGGTGCGTAAGGATGTCTGGTTATATTCGGGAATCTGCCATCAAACCAGTGACATGGCTATGAACCTTGGTCGGTTAGATGTTGCCGAAGGATGTTACCTGAATGCCTGGGAAGCCAGCAAGAAATGCCCCAATGACAGAAGGTTAGCCAGCATAACCTATGGTATAGCCAGATTTTACTGGACCAGATACGAATTAGAGGAGGCGCTTGCCTGGCTTGATAGGATGGATTCAATACCGGTAGTGGACAAAGATGTATCGTTTTACTATGGTAAAGCACTCCGCGCCAGGATTATGCTGGAAATGGGCGACATAGAATCCGCCGGTAGTCTTTATACTGAATGCCGGACAGATGAGACCGACCATCCTCTGGATATTGCCTATGTAGAGATTGAGTGTGGATTGGCTAAGATAGATTTGCTCCGCGGAAAAGAAGAGACCGTTCTGCACCGGCTTTTGGAGTTAAAGAACAAAATGGAGGAGAAAAGAGAGGAATTTCTGCCGGTCTGGTTAGCCCTGGCCGAGGCTTACAGGAGTTTGGGCAGAGAGCAGGAAGCTAACCGCTATCTGGACTCAGCGATGAAGAAATTGCTTAGCATACTAAGTAAAATTCGGTTGGATTTGAATAGAAGAAGTTTTTTATGCCACCGCCGGGATATCCGTCCAATCTGGGAAGAATACAGGGTAGTGCACGGTCATCTTCCCACCGAGTTGGAAACATCCCTGGCAAGTTAATGCTAATCATTCCCACTCCAGGGAAATGGGTTATTATTGAAAGGCAGAATTTGTGCGTCAGGTTCAACTTCTTGCGGAAAATAAAATTGAAATAGTCAAGGTAAAAACCCCCAAGCCGGCTCCCGGTGAGTTGTTGGTCAAAGTCGGCTCAGCGCTAACCTGCGGCTCGGACCTGAAAACAATGCGCCGGGGTTTTCATCCAGTTCTGGCGCCAACTCTGCCCCATCCGTTTGGTCACGAATTTGCCGGTAGCGTCGTTGAGCTAGGAGCCGGCGTAAATAGCTTTAAGGTGGGTGACAGGATAATATCGGCAAACTCAGCGCCCTGTGGGGTCTGTCCCTACTGTCTGATGGGGCGGGAGAGTCTCTGCGAAAATATTGTCTATCTCAACGGGGCGTTCGCCGACTATCTCTTGGTTCCCGCTCGCATTGTGGAAAAAAACACTATGCGCCTGGCCGACGACCTGCCCTATTATAAAGCGGCGATGACCGAGCCTTTAGCCTGCGTTTTGCACGGAGTGGACATCAGCGAGGCGGAGCCCGGCGAGGTGGTGGCGGTAATCGGTCAGGGTCCAATAGGCTCGCTATTCACCGCGCACCTGACCGGCCGTCGGGCTAAAGTCATCGCTGTGGATATAGATGAATCCCGTCTGGAAAGAGCCAGAAGGCTGGGAGCGGCGGAGACCGTCCGGGCTCAGGTGGGAGAATCTTTTGCCCAGGCGGTGCGCCAGCTTACTCCCAAATGCCTGGGCGTGGATGTAGCCATTGAGGCGGTGGGCACCCCGGAAGCCTGGAGTGAAGCCATCAAGACAGTTCGCCGCGGCGGTAAGGCTTTAATGTTTGGCGGGGTGGCTCGCAACCAGGATGTATCCATAAATCCCCAACGGATACATTACGACGAGGTGGTTATACTGGGCGTCTTTCATCACACCCCCATATATATTCGTGAAGCACTCAGCTTATTGGAGGTCGGTTGGCTCAATGTGGACGAGATAATCACCCATCATTTACCGCTTTCTCAGATAGAGCGTGCCTTTGAGTTAATGGCGGAAGGCACCGCTCTGAAGGTGGATTTGAACCCGGAGGAGTGAATTATGGTTATGGCGCCGGAGATGAAAGAGATATGGCTCCTGGACGATGAGCCCAAGCGGCATAAGGTTTTTGCCGAGAACCACGCCGGATACTACCGGCTGACCTCCTTCTACACTCCTGAGGAGCTCCTCGCCGCCCTTGACCAGGGCCGTCGGCCGGACCTTCTGCTGATAGATGTCTATTACCTGAAACCGGGAGTGAAAGGGAAAGATAGCATGCAGACGGAGTGGAGTAAATTGACGGACGGCCTGGTGAAATTTCGCGCTAAATACGAGAATAGCTATTATCCTCTGGGAATAGAGGTAGCGAATAAACTATCTTCCCGGCATAAGTTCCCATTTTTAATGTATTCGGCAAAGGCGCCGTTATTTCTGCAGGGTGAGGAGCTGAGCAGGTTTGCCCTGCTTGGCGAGGGGTTTATCTTCAAGGGGATGGAGGATGCCACCGGTGAGCGAGCCAGGATTGATTCGGCGATTGAACAATTTAATAATTACAAAGATGCTTTCAGCTTGAGGGCTTCTCGCCGGCTGTATTTCATTTTAATGCTGGTATTTTTTGGATTCTTCTGCTTGACTCTGGGATATCTGATCGGAAGGTTTCTGCACTTTCGGTTTTGGTTTTAATATTGTTTGCATAACCTGAGGCGAGGATACCTATCCTCGCCTTTTAGTATGGTGGATTCTGACCTCTGTTTAATAATTGCATTGCATATTAACCACTGAGCAAAATTATTTCTCCTGGGCTTTGCCGGTCATGGGCACAAAGGAGACCGCGGTTATCTTTTTGGTCTCAATTTTGTCTCCATTTCGCGTAAGCACCTCCAGCACTTGCGGATAGCTATCCCCCACCGGGATGACCAGATAACCGCCGTCGGCTAACTGGTCAATCAAAGGCTGGGGCACCTCCCCCGGCGCACAAGTTACAATGATGCCGTCAAAAGGTGCATACTCCTCCCAACCGACGAAGCCGTCGCCCACCTTGAAGCTAATATTCTTGTAGCCCAGTTGGTCGCAGGTCTCGCGAGCCCTCTCCGACAATTCCTCAATTATCTCAATTGTATATACATTAGCGACTATCTCCGCCAATACCGCCGCCTGATAACCGGAGCCGGTGCCCACCTCCAGTATTTTGTCGGTCTGCTCCGGGGCAAGAAGCTCGGTCATTAACGCTACAATATAGGGCTGGGAGATGGTCTGTCCTTCGCCGATGGGCAGGGGATTATCGTCGTATGCCTCGTCGTCGTAACTATCCGGGACAAAGGCTTCTCGGGGAACTTTACCCATAGCAGATAGCACCGCCGGGTCGGTGATGCCCCGGCTCTCCAACTGAGACTTGACCATATTTTCTCGGGCTTTTTTATACATATCCTCTTCCTCCACGGAATTTCCCTCAGTCTTTACCTCGCTCTTGGGACGAATACACCCGATATTAACCGAGATAGTGATTATGGCTATTATCAAAAGAATGGTCAAAAGATTAAAAAACTTGAACATATCATCTCTCCCTAAAATCATAATTGGATGTATTTCTCAATAATAAAATGCTATTTATCAATGGTCCCTCTGGGGAGCACCTCTCCCAGGTCGGGCTTGTTTTCAAAAGGATTCTCGTCGGTTCCGGCGAATTCAGTTCCCTTCTTTTCCCCCTCGCCCTCTTTTTTCTTTATCACTAAAGATGATGGCTCTATCTTGGCGTCGGGATATTTTTCCGCCAGAACGGTTAGAAAGACCTTGGCTTCCGCCTCGTCTCCAGAGAGCAGCATTAGTTGAGCGCAGTCGTTTAGAACCTGGGGAACAAACGGACTTTCCGGAAAGGAGGCTAGAAACCATTTATGTCGGGCAATACCCGCGCCAATATCCTCTGGTTCTTTGTAAAGACCCGGCCAGAGAAAGACCGGCTTGCTTGCCAGATATAGATAATAGAAGACCTCCTCGGTAAGTAACCAGCAGTCATCCGCTCTGACCAGCAGGTCTTCATCTTCCGTCGGACCTTTTATCTGGAACCAGACTTTAGAGCTATTACTTGGGCTATCTGTTTGCGGTATAGACCCGTAATACATTTTTCTGACCTCAAAGATGGTGTTGGCGGAAGCGTAGATATTCGCTTGCCCGTCCAGAGTATATAGCTGGCTGCCGTCGGCACCGATGCACACGCTTTGGGGCAGGAAATCCGCTATTTTCATTCCCAGGCCAATGCTTCGCCAAACCTCCGAGATGTAGCCGTCGTCCCCCTCAAAAGTCCAGAGCTTATCCCAGATTACCATATCCTCAGCCGAGAGAGAGTCCAACTTCCAGAAAGCTTGCCCGGCTTTAAGCAATGCAACTGTGTCCGGAGTGAGGTTCATCCCGTTACCCTTCGGTTCCGGCAGAAGGGGTAAGTTGTTCTCCAGGATTACTCCCAATTGCAGGCAATTGCGCTCCGGGTCGTAGGCCTCTGTGGGGAAATAGACCAACAGGTTTTGCGAAAATTGCCCGGGCACATTCTGAGGAATCTCGGCAATGTTCACCGTCTGCTTGTATTCCTCCAGACTCTCCGCCCAGTCCGGCAGAACCCCCTCCTGCTCTGAGCCTTTGACCTGTTGGGTGACTTTTTTGGTCAGTTTGGAGATGAAATCTACCGGCTTCTTTTTATCGCCATCTTTATGGGTAATGAGAACTACAGTTGCCAGGATTAAAGCCAGCACCAATGCTATCAGGAAGGCCATTAGACCAAACCTAAATCCAGGCTTGGGGGAGTGATTTTTCATGCCGTGATTTTATCATAGAATTAATCGCTTCCGCAAAGAAAGATTCCACTAAAAGAAAAGACCCTCAAGTTTTTGAGGGTCTTTTCTGAAAGAGTCGCTGTCTAAATAGGGATATTAAGATTATTGGCGCAGAACTTGGCGAAATGAATCAGAGGATTGGGGTAGATTCCCCAGAAGAGAGTGCCCAAAAGACAGAGTCCTACAGCCGCCCAGCTGGGCGCCGGTATCGGCTTTTCCGCGGGAGCTATTTCCTCGCCGGGTTTATCCAGATACATCGCTTTGATAACCCGAACATAGAGAAACAGGGAGACCACGCTGGTGAGGATGCCCACTATCGCCAGAGCGATGAAGTTCCCCCTAATAGCTGCCGCCAGCACATAGAACTTGGCGATGAAACCGACCGTGGGAGGGATGCCGGCCAGGGCTAGAAGAAAGACGGTGAAGAGCAACGCCAGCAAAGGCTTCCGTTTAGCGAGACCCTGATAATGCTTGATTTCGTATCCACCGGTGGCATTGCCTATCATAGTGACCACGGCAAACGCCCCCAGGTTCATAAACAGATAACCGGCTGCATAAATGAGCACGCTGGCCTTGCCGAAGTCGTTTCCGCTTTGGGGGATGTAATTCATTCCCGCAATTATTCCTATCAATACAAAGCCGATGTGGGCGATTGCCGAATAAGCCAGCAAGCGCTTCAGGTTCATCTGCAAAATGCCCACAGTTGAGCCGACTATCATTGAAGCCATAGCGGAGAACGAGAGTATAACTGTCCAGGGTGCCATCGCCGTCTGGTCGTAGGGGAGAAGCCAGATGATGATGCGCAGAAGCACCGCTATTCCAGCCACTTTGGAGGAGACGGAAAGGAACGCGGTTATAGGCGTGGGTGCGCCCTGATAGGTGTCCGGCACCCAGCCGTGAATGGGCACGGCGCCGACCTTGTAAGCCAAGCCCACTCCCACCAAGCCAAGCGCAATAATGGTTGCTGCGGGATTGACCTGGTTTTCGGTCAGGGCTTTTCCCATAGCCGGCAGGTTAGTGACGCCCCCGGAGAGGGCAAAGAGCAGGGCAAAACCCATAAGCATAATGGCGGAAGCGGTCGCTCCGAAAAGGAAATACTTCAAGCCGGCTTCGGCGCTGTAAGTGTCGTCGCGCATATAGCCGGCCAGTATGTAGCATACCAGAGAGGAGAATTCTATGGATATGTAGAGCAGGACCAGGTCTTTAGAGGAGACCATCAGGGACATCGCCGAAGCCGCCAAAAGTATTAGTCCGCTGAGCTCCGGCAGAGGATATTTAGCTAGCGGACGGTAGCCCTCGGCTAGAAGGAGAATCAGAAATGTGGCTAGATAGATAACAAACTTAAAGAAAATCCCGGTGCGGTCAACGAAGAAGGAATCGGATACGGTGCTTTGGGGGCTCCAACCTAAGGTTGATACCAACCATAGGGATACCGCCAGGGTGAGCAGGGCAAGGGGGAGGTGGAGGTAGCGAACTCTTTTGCGCAACAGTAAATCAAGCACAAAGATGAGGAATGCTCCCGCAATGAGCGCTAATTCCGGGGCGATTATCTGCCAGTTTATCTCAATATTCATGCGCAGTCCTCCGAGCATTCCTTCCGACGGTTCTCGCCATAACTACATTCCTCCGGCCAGAGCTGAGACATAATCCACCAGCTTAACGATGGCTGGGTTCATTATATCCACCAGCAAACGGGGCCATATGCCGATGGCTAGCATTAATATCATTAACGGCGCTACGGTGAATATCTCCCGGAAGCTAATATCCCGCAATTCATTCCATTTCTTGTTCTCCGCACCCATAAAGATGCGCTGGAGCATCCACAGGAAGTAACCGGCGGTTATCACTATGCCCGTGGCGCTGGCGATGACTATAGCCTTAAAGGCAAAGTCCATATTCAGAACGGAACTGGGCTTAAAAGCGCCAATCAGGGAGAAGAATTCACCCACAAAACCGGACAGACCGGGAAGCCCCAAACTCGCCAGGCAGGAGAAGGACATAATCCCGGCGTAGATAGGCATACGCTTGGCTAGACCTCCGAAGTCGTCAATCCCCCGGGTGTGGGCGCGGTCGTAGATTACTCCCACAAGAAGGAAGAGCGCCCCGGTGATGATGCCGTGATTGAACATTTGCAGGACGGCTCCGTTGAAGCCCATATAGGTGAGGGCGGCGATGCCCAGCAATACATAGCCCATATGGCTCACCGAGGAGTAAGCCACCAGCTTTTTCATGTCCTTTTGCGCCATCGCCACCAGAGCGCCGTAGACGATATTGATAAGTCCGAGCACTGCCAGTGGTAAGGCGAACCAGAGCGCTCCGTTGGGGACTATGGAATAGGAAACGCGCAGTATTCCGTATCCGCCCATCTTTAACAGGACGCCGGCAAGTAAAACGGAGATGGCGGTGGGCGCCTCCACATGGGCGTCGGGCAACCAGGTGTGGAAGGGAAAGACCGGCACCTTGATGGCGAAACCGAGGAAGAGGGCTAGGTAGACGATTATTTGGAAATTCAGGCTGAAGCTTTTTGCCCTTACCCCCAGCTCCAGCATATTGAATGTATCTGCGCCGCCCTTGAAGAATAGCGCCAATATTCCCAGAAGCATTACCACCGAACCTAATAAAGTATAAAGGAAGAACTTGATGGCTGCGTATTCACGCCTGGGACCGCCCCAGATGCCGATGAGGAAATACATTGGCACCAGCACAACTTCCCAGAAGAAATAGAAGAGAATCAGGTCTAAGGAGACGAAGACGCCCAGCATTCCGGTGACCAGAAGCAAGTAGAGAATGTAATATTCTTTGATTCGTTCTTTAACCGAGAAGCTGGCAATTGCCGCCAGAAAAGAGAGCAGAGTGGTCAGCACCACCAGCGGCACCGAGATACCGTCCACACCCATAAAATAGGCGATGCCGAACTGGTGAACCCATTCAGCGAATTCTTTCAACTGGATGTCCGGGTTATTGGGTGAGACCTGGTAGAGCAAAATTGCCGAGAAAAGTAGAGCTATGAAGGTGAAGGCTACCGAGGTCCACTGTATTACTCTGGTCTTCTCTTTGGGAATAAAGAATAGAACGATTATGCCGATTACCGGGGTAAATACAATCCAGGATAGCAGATGATTGGTGAAGACGGTTTCCAGCATGGAGTTTCCTCCCAATAAATCTATGATGATGTTTTTGAGAACTTAGAGTAAAAATGCACCGATGACCGCAATGGCTAGCACGGCGATGGAAGCCAGAATGAGATATTCCTGCACCTGTCCGGTCTGGAAGCGGCGCAGTATCCGCCCCACAGCCCGGGCCAGCCAACCGGTGCCGTCCACCGCTCCGTCAATTACCTGCAGGTCAAAGGAACCTTCCGCCTTGGAGGCGGCAACGGTGAGAAAAGCGGCGGCGTTGACCGCGCCGTCAATCACCCGCAGGTCAAAGAGCCGGGAGAGCCGGCTGAGGGCTAGCAGGGGTTTGACCACGCAGTAGTGGTAAATCTCATCCACCCAATATTTTGCCTCCAGCACTACGGCGATGTAGCGCAGGGATTTATGTAGTTTTTCTGCGGGAAGCCATTTTTTGTAATAGATTACCCAGGCGATGAAGATGCCGAAAGTTACCACCAACGCCGAGATGCACATAAGCAGGTAGTTGGGTTCGCCTTGATGGTGGAGATTGGCGAGTCCACCGAATCCACCTCCCAGTCCGGGTATGGCTATCCAGCCCGCGGTCAGGGAGAAGAAGCCCAGCACCATAAGCGGGACGGTCATAACTTTGGGGGATTCGTGGGCTTGGGCTGAAGCTTTGCTCTCCTCGCCGAAGAAAGCCAGGAAGATTAGCCGGAAGGTGTAGAAGGCGGTCAGCAGAGCGGTAAAGAGCGCTATGCCGAAGAGGGCGTAGTGCCCGCTCTCGTAAGCGGAGGCTAGTATCTCGTCCTTGCTGAAGAAACCGGCGAAGGGCGGAAAGCCGGCCAGAGCCAACCCGCCGATAATAAATGTAATCGCCGTGGTCTTCATCTTCTTGAATAGCCCCCCCATCTCCCGCAAGTCCTGAGTGTGCAGGGCGTGGATGACCGAGCCGGCTCCCAGGAAGAGCAGGGCTTTGAAATAGGCGTGAGTAGTGAGGTGGAAGATGGCGGAGGTATCGCTGCCCACTCCGGCAGCCATCATCATATACCCCAGTTGGCTGATGGTGGAATAGGCCAGGACTCTTTTTATGTCCACCTGCACAATGGCGATGGTGGCACTGAAGATGGCGGTGAGACCGCCAACCCAGGCTACCACCTCGGCGACATTGGGCACGGCGATGAAGAGCGGCAAGGAGCGAGCTACCAGATAGACGCCGGCAGCCACCATAGTGGCGGCGTGAATGAGGGCGGAGACCGGGGTAGGACCCTCCATAGCGTCCGGCAACCATACATGCAGGGGCAATTGAGCGCTCTTGCCTATGGCGCCGCAGAGCACCCCAAAGGCGCCCAGAGCCAGAATGGGATAGAGTGCCGGGTTGGCATTTGCTCCTTGAGCAGAGCTGAAAATCTCGGAGAAGCCGAAAGTTCCCAGACCGGTGAATAAAGCGAATATGCCTACGAGAAAACCGAAGTCGCCGATGCGGTTGACGATGAAGGCTTTTTTGCCGGCGTCGGCGGCTGACTTTTTCTCATACCAGAAGCCGATGAGCAGATAGGAAGAGAGACCGACCAGCTCCCAGAAGATGAAGACCTGGAAATAATTATTGGCGGTGATGATGCCGAGCATGGAGGTGGTGAACAACCCCAGGTAAGCGAAGTAGGTGGAGAAACGCCGGTCGCCGTGCATATAACCGATGGAATAGATGTGGATGAGCCAGGCGACCAGAGTTACCGTCAGCATCATAGTGGCGGAGAAGCGGTCAATGAGGAAACCGAGGGTAACGGTGAATCCGCCGAAGGTCACCCAGTTCAGCGCATAGTCGTAGACGGTTTCGGGAGACTGCATCTGCATATGGATGAAGGTCCACAGGGAGAGCAGAAAAGAGACGGCTAAAGTGGTGATAGCCACACTGGCGCCTCTTAATGGCAGCCATTTACCGAAGAAGGTGATGATGGCAAAGCCGATAACCGGAAGGCTCACCACGGCTAAGGGAATCCAGAAGCTCAAGCTGGCATCCTCCTGGGCGATGATTTATCTAATAAATTTTTTTCAAATGGCAACGCTATTACCTCATATCTCATCTCGGCGGGCAAAGGACAGAGGCACGCAGGACTTCACCATCTCATTAGATTGAATTTATCCGCGTTGACATCCTGCCGCCGGCGGTAGCAGGCGATAATCAGCGCCAAGCCCACGATGGCTTCAGCGGCGGCGACGGTGATGATGAAGACCACGAAGGCGCCGGCGCTCTGCTCGGCGATGCCGAAAGAACGACCGAATGCCAAAAGCACAATGTTGCTGGCATTGAGCATAAGCTCTATGCTCATGAGTATTAAAACAGCATTTCGGCGGACCAGAACGCCGGTCAGCCCAATAGCGAATAGAACGAAAGCTACCACCAGGTAGTGGGTGGGGGAGATGTCCAGGAACATCTCCCAACTCAGCTCAAAGGGCAGGAATGACAGGTTCATCGCTTTCCCTCCTGCACATCGCTTGCTTTTTTATCGCCGCGGGCAAGGATAATGGCTCCCACCAGGGCGGCGACCAGCAGGATAGAGACCACCTCAAAGGGGAGTAAGTATTTGGTCATTAAGAGTTCTCCCAGTGTATAGGTGGGGGAGCCGTTTGCGGTTGTCTCTGGGGTATATGGTGAGAGTGGCGTTATGCTCATCAGGGCGTAGATGAGGACGAAAAGGATGAGGGCGCCGACAAAAGCCCCCAGAATGTAGGCGCGGGTGGTCTGGCGCACCAGGGGGTCGGCAATTCTTCCGGTGAGCATTATGGCGAAGACTATGAGCACGGCGATAGCGCCGATATAGACCAGCACCTGAACTGCGGCGATGAATTCGGCGTCCAGGGTGATGAACAGCGCCGCTACCCCAAAGAGGGAGAGGATGAGGAAGAGGGCGCAGTGGAAGATATTGCGCGCCAGCACCACCAAAAGAGCTGCTGCCAGAGTTATGAAGGCGAAAAGGTAGAAGAGCAGTGGCGATACCAGTTCGGAAAAGGAATAATACATAGCCATCCCTTGTGTATATATAAATTGAAGATTATTTCTTGAACTCCGGCTCTTGCGCCGATTGCATCAGCATTTCTGCGTCAAAGACCAGGTCATTTTGGTCATACTGCGCCCACTCGTATTCCTCCGGCACGGGAACGAGCGCATCAAAGGGACAGACGCTGATGCAGTTTCCGCAGAAGATGCACAGCCGGAAATCCAAAACATATTCGTCCAAGAGACGCTGTTTCTTCGGTTTCTCCGGGTTTTCCGGATTGGGCGTCTCCACAGTCTTACCGGTAACCCAGATACAATATGCCGGGCAATTCTGCACGCAGATATTACAAGCGGTGCATTTGGATAGGCCGGTCTCCGGGTTGCGCACCATACCGATTCTTCCCCGACTTCTCTCCGGCATCTTCCAACGTTTCCTGGGGTATTGCAGGGTTACTGAAGGAGAGAGCAGATACTTGACCGTGGTGAACATACCCACTAACAGGCTATAAAAACCGGCAAAGACGCGATAGAGATAGCCCCGCCTGGTCATATCCCGATAGACTTTCATAGCCCAATCCTATTTTGTGTTTAAGTAAGAATCTAAAGTGCTTTAATGATTATCTATTAAAAAATTTGTCTTATTCCCAAATAGAACAACCAACCAATGACTGCTGAACAGGGTAAAGTAAAAAGCCAAGCCAGGGCTATGTTCTTAACAACTCCCCAGCGAATGCCATATAGATTTTGACTGGAACCTACCCCCATAATGCTGGAGCTAATCACATGGGTAGTGGAGACCGGCGCCCCCATCAGGGTTGCTGCAGTAATAACCAATGCAGCAGATGTTTCGCTAGCGAAACCGTGCACTGGTCGCAGACCCATAATCTTTTTACCGACGGTGCGAATGATGCGCCAACCGCCGGCGGCGGTGCCCAGAGCCATAGCCATACCGCAAGCGATGATTACCCATAAAGGAACAGTAAAGCTACTGAGGACTCCACCGGCTACTAATGTCATAGTAATAATACCCATAGTTTTTTGCGCGTCATTGGAGCCGTGGGTGAGTGCCATAAATCCGGCGGATATTACCTGTATTCTTTTGAACCAGCGATTGAGTCTGTCCGGACTCTTTTTACGAAATACCCAGTAGACCCCCACCATGAAGAAATAACCTATTACTAATCCTAATATGGGCGAGACGACGAGCGAGATACCTATCTTTAGAAGACCACTGCCATTGAGAGCGGAGAATCCCTTAAAAGCGACCACTGCTCCGATCACGCCACCTATCAGTGCATGGCTGGAGCTGGAGGGTAAGCCCAGCCACCAGGTGATTAGATTCCAACTAATGGCTCCCAACATCGCCGCCAGTATCACTTGCTCGGTCACGGTCTCCGGTGCCACGATGCCAGTGCCGATGGTATGAGCTACCGCAGTAGATAAAAGTGCTCCCAGGAAATTCAATCCAGCAGCCATTAAGATGGCTAATGGAATGGATAATGCCCTGGTAAGCACTGAGGTAGCGATGGCGTTGGCGGTATCGTGAAAACCATTAATGTAATCAAAGACCAGTGCGGCAATAACAACGCAGTACATCAGAACGCCGCTAGGCATTCTTTACCACCACTCCCTCAATGATTACCGCAAAGTTCTCAAACTCGTCGGCGGTGTCCTCCAGGTCTTCCAAAAGCTCCTTATATTTAATGAGCTCAATTGGGCTGGGGGGATTGCGAAAGAGGTCCTCAATGCCCTTTCTGCAGATGAGGTCGGCTTTGTCCTCGTAGAGATGCAATTTCTCGCAGTAGGGCATCAGTCGGTCCAGTTTCTCCAGAGAAGTGGTTGCCGCCACTACCTCATCACTCGCCTCCACCATTAGTTGAACCAGCTCCTGCGCCGACTCCGGAATCCGGGTGATATTATATAGATGCATCTTGGCGGCGATATGCTCCATATGGTCAATCATCTCGTCCAAACCGTTGGCCAGGGCGTGGATGTCGCTGCGGTCAATGGGGGTGATAAAGGAGCGGTTGAGCTTGCGAATCACCAGCCGGGTAACCTCGTCCGCTTCCTTCTCCACCGCTTTAATCTGAGCCCATAATTCCTTGGATTTAGTCAGGTCGCTGAAGAGCTCCTGCATCAGTCCAGCGGTGATTTTAATCTTCTCCGAGAGCTTTATGAACAGGTCGAAGAACTGTTCCTCTCTGGGCAAGAAACGAAAACGCATATACCGCCTTAAAATTTATGTAAGGACATAATTTCTGTTTGTGCAGTGATGAGCCAAAAGGACCTCCGACAAAATCAAATATAAATCATTGCTAATCCAGTGAACAATATATTGATAAATGATAGGGGCAGCAGCACCTTCCAGCCTAAATCCATCACCTGGTCCACCCGGAAACGGGGGAAGGTCCAGCGGAACCACATCAAAATGAAGACCACGGCGAAGGTTTTTAGCGGAAACCAGACCCAGGAAGGCAAAAGAGGTCCCTGCCAGCCGCCCAGGAAGAGGGTTACCGCCACGGCGCTGATTACAAAGGCGCTGGCGAACTCGGCAAGGAAGAACATAGCGAATTTCATGCCGGAGTATTCCACATTGTAGCCGGCGACCAGCTCTTGCTCCGCCTCCGGCAGGTCAAAGGGGACGCGGTTGACCTCGGCGGTAGCGGAGATGAGAAAGATGACGAAGCCTACCGGTTGGAGAACCACGAACCAGAGATTGCTCTGGGCGGACACAATCCCGCCCATGGACATAGTGCCGGCCAGCATTATCACGCCGACGATGGAGAGCACCAGGGGGAGCTCGTAGGAGACCATCTGGGAGACGGTGCGCAATGCCCCCAGGAGGCTGTATTTATTATTGGAAGCCCACCCAGCCATCAGGATGGAGACCACGCCGATTTCACCGACGGCGAAGATATACAGGATGCCGATATTCAAGTCTTTGACCAGCAAGCCGTCACCGAAAGGAATGACCAGAAGGGTGAGCATAGGGGGGAGAAAGATGAGGTAGGGGGCTAGGTTGAAGACCCATTTGTCCGCCTTGGCCGGGACGATGTCCTCCTTGGTGAGGATTTTAATGGCGTCGGCGATAGCCTGCGACCAGCCGTGCCATCCGCCGGTGCGCATCGGTCCCAAACGGGACTGGAAATGACCGGCGGTCTTACGTTCCCACCAGTTAAGGAAGAGGACGACCAGCAGGATGCCGGCGACTACCACAGTAGCTTCCAGGAGATATTTGATGACCGAGAGCCAGAAAGGGTCCCAGCCCATCTCTATCCACCAGTCCAACACCCACTGATAGGCATTGATGATGTAGTCGGCTAGCCGCAACTCCCCGCCTCCTTACCTATACAAGACTAGGTTTTAAGCAATTATGCGCCGTTCTCACAAAGTCTGTGATTTTTGGAACGGTCTGGAAATTAGGAGATTATAAGCATATCTACGGGAAAAGGCAAGTCTTTAATGAGGATTTTGGGGCAAAAATATATTTTTTACTGCAGGAGGTGAATGGGGAGATAGGGTTATTCAAGATGGGATTTAATGGCCGGAGGCTTTCCGGCGCTCCTCCCTTAGCTTTAGAAGAAGCTCGCCGGCTTCCTCCATAAACGCCGGCATAGCAACTACCACCAATACAAACCAGGCCGAGCCAGCCCATAGGAGGGAGAGGGATAGCCCCAGGGTCTGAGCACCTATTTGGTAGAAGCATAAGCCTATTAAAGCGATGACCGAATAGACCAGCAGAGCGACTCGCAGGAATCTTTCTATGCGGCGGCGGGGGAGAAGCGCCAGAGAAAGGAAGAGGTAGGCGGTGGATTTGCAGAAGAGTATAAACTGCTCGCCGGTGGTGAGCTGGAGCGCGGTGCCGGGGTTGAGGAGCAGACCGTTGGTTTGCAGGGTGCCTATCATTTGGTGGGTGGGTGGAAGTAAGTCGCTACTTAAGCTGAAGGTATGGTAGGTGAGCAGTAATAGTAAAGCGGACATAAAGATAATGAATAGTATCAGGAATAGCCCTCTACCTCTAATAGCGAGAATAACAAAGGCTGGGGCGGATAGAAGCTCTAGAGAAGGGGTAAAGGCCTGAGTAAGCCACTGGGGCATAGCCAGGACATTAGCCAGAGCGGTGATGAAGGCGGAGCCGGCCAGGGAGAGGGTAGCGAGGATGAGGAGGGAAACTTGGAGGGTTTTGCGCATGCACAATGTGAGAAAAAATATTCTAAATATTATTTAATAAATATTTTGTGAAATCTAAAATGAATTGAAATCCATCTTTAAAGATAGATATTTTAGAATTTCCTGAATAATGCCACTCTATAGGGATTTCTTTTATTTTAAAACCATTTTTAAGTGATATGAATAATGATTCTATATCAAAGAAAAATTCATTATTTTCTACGTTTTCTGAAATGAATTTGGCAATTGTATTTTTGATTATTTTAACCCCACACTGTGTATCTTTAATATATAAGTTTGCAAAATAACGGTTAAGAAATCTTACTATATTAGATGAGATGTGCCTTGAAAAGGGCATTCCAATCACATTACTTCCAAGTTTCCATCGAGAAAAAACTATAATATCATAAGAAGAATCATCTTTTGATAAGATAAACGGTATTAAATAAACTAAATCGCAATCACATATTATTATCCGTTCGCTGGCTGCAATTTTGAGCCCGTTTTTAATTGCCGCACCTTTACCAAGAATTTTATCTAATTTAGATACCCTAAATTTTGCTTTCCTGATTATATTTACTGTTTCATCATAACTGGCGTTGTCTATAAAAATTACTTCTAAATTATGAGAAATTAAGATTTTGTGTAATTGAGAGATTGTTTTACCAATTCTCATTGCTTCATTGTAAACAGGGATTATTACACAATACTTAGCATTTTCCATATTTATTTTCATTGCGTTTTGCCAATTCATAGATATATACCAATGCCCATCCCAGAATAGGAATGAAAACTGCATTTGAAATAATGATAATTAGGTATACGAAACAAGGAAAATCCTCTGCCAATAAAATATTGATTGTCCAAAATGATATTGGAATTAAAAACAATAAATAGCGTATACCAGATAATAATCTTAATAGTAGACTATTTTTACCTGAAAACCTGACTTCCCTTAAGTGCTTTTCTAATAGAAATAGAGAATCAGCTCCAATTGATTTTTTTATTCTAGGGTTAAGATATTTTTCTATATACTCTACATGGTGAAATATCATGATGTCTTCTCTAATAAATATAAAAAGAAGCATAGTGAATATCAAAGGCAATAACCATACCCAATCCTTAAGGTGCATTAATTTATTAAAATATAGTAGCGAACCAGCTGCAATTGTGAATACGAAACCCATCAATGTAATTTGTATAGAAACTCTTCTATCGATAACGTTCCTGCAGGCCTCGTATTCGGCAATGACTGTCTCTGGTAACTTATTATTCATGATATTATTTTAAGAAATTTATTTAAAAGTTTCAATCATTTTTGCTAAACTTAGTGTACAACAATGCATAAGTCAAAGTAGAAACATTATCATCTCTAAATAATTGCTGTAGGCCTGTGAAAAATTTGATTATTGTGAATTTCAAAAACATATTTTAAATGAAATGTTGTTTAGCAAAAATTTCCTCCTAAACCTTCCCCACTCATTTAATTTATAATACTAACATCCTCAATAACTGGTCAGATTCGCCTTCCCCTACTCTATCTTCTTCTGCACATACTTGTGCTTCTTCTTGACCACATCGGCGATATAGTCGTGATTCATCTTGGCGGTCTGATTGTCGGGGTCTATCTCCAGCGCCTTGCCATACATCGCCAGCGCCTCCTCGTAGCGCTCCAGGTTCTCCAAAGCCCAGCCCCAATCATTATAGGCGTAGGAGTTCTGCGGGTCATAGGTGAGCGCGCACTTGAACTGGTCTATGGATTGCTCGTATTTCCCCTGGTCGCAGAGCACCACCCCCAATTGCAGATAGGCATCGGAATATTCCGGGCTTTGGGCGATGCACTCCTGGAATTTCTCAATCGCCCGGTCGTAGTCACCGATATAATATAAGTCTAACCCCCAATTGTAGATGGCGTCAACATAATTGGGGTCAATTTGCAGAGCCTTCTGATATTTCTTGCAGGCTTTACTGCTCTCCCCCTTGTAGGAGAGGGATATTCCCCAGCCGAGATAGGCGCGGGCGTTCTGCGGGTCTAACTCCACCGCTTGCTTGAATTTTTTGATGGCTTGGTCGTAGTCGCTGTCCGCGGAGAGCACCTCCCCCCAGATGACATAGGTCTGGGCATAATAAGGGTCTAACTTCGCCGAATGCTCAATCTTCTTCAACGAGTCCTTAAAGTAACCCTGCCAGCCCAGAGCATCCCCCCAGATGAGATAGGCGCGGGCGTTCTCTATGTCCTGGGCGATTACTTGCTGGGCTAAGGTGATGGCGTCGTCGTAGCGCTTTTCGTCAATTGCCGTCTCGCCCTGGGAAATGAGGGTGGCGATGTCCGTAGTGGTTGTCTCCTCGGCGAAGCTCGCGGGGATATTAATGATTAATATGAGCAATAACCACCGCGCCATTTTTTTCAAGCCATAATACATTGGTCCTCCTCAACTCATTTTGCAGAGACCAGCTCTTGAAATTGGGGGTCTTCCCAATAAGCTGAAAAATCCTTATCGTCCCGGGCGTCCTTGGCGTAATGGGAATTTTCCGCTATGGCTTTGCCCAGCCAATCCAGCATACCGACGGTATCGCCCTTCCGCACCGCAAGTATCGCCAGGTTATACATCGCCAGTCCGTATTCCGCATCCATCCCCAGAGCATAATTCAGAGCCTTTTCCGCTTCCGCCAGGCGATTCAGGTTGATTAGACAGACGCCCTTATTAACCCAGCTCTCCTTTTGCATGTAATTAACCTTCAGCGCCATCTCAAAACAGAAGAGGGCGTCATCGTATTTATCCTGGTCGGTATAGACCAGACCTTTGTTGTTCCAGGCGATGGAGTCCTGGGGATTGATGGAGAGCGCCTTGTCCAGGATTTCAATTGCCCGGTCGTATTCCCCCAGCTGGCGGTAGGCGGTGCCCATATTGCTCCAGGCTTCAACATACTGGTCGTCTAAGGTCACCGCCTGCTGGTAATACTCAATTGCCTTGCTGTAATGCCCGATGACAAAGGCGTCGTTTCCGGAGTTATACCAGGAGATGGCATCTTCGTTGAGCGAGCCGGCCAGGCTGTCCGGGTGAATGAGCGGGGTCATCAATAATACTAAGCAGATTGCTCGGCGCATTATTTATCTCCTGAGCTTGATGGGTCAGCTCCGATAGCACTATTTATTAATTCCTTGAATTCTGGATTTTCAGCATAAGGGGCAAAGACCTCCAGTTCCTTTGCCTGCCAGGCTAGAGCTGGGTTGAGGTCCAGAGCTTTCTCCAATTGTTGGAACGCCTCCTCCGGTCGCTGGAGACGGGCTAGAATCTGTGCCGCACACCAGTAGGATTCCCACCGGTTATCGCGTAGACTCTCGGCAAAGAGCCAGCAATCCAACGCTTGCTCCAACTCCCCCAGCTCGGTGAAAGCCTTGGCTTGCATCTCCCAGCTATAGTAGTTCTGGGGTTCCAGGGTTATCGCCTTCTGTAGATAGTCAATGGCGGAATTGTAGTCTTGAAGATAGTAGCAGACGTATCCTACGGAGTAAAAAGAGTAGTATTTGTCGGGTTGCATTTCAGTAAGCGGTAGATAAGCCTCCTTTGCCAAGTCGTAGCGACCTTCCTCCAGATAGAGATTGCCCAGGTTGATGAAGCTCTGGGGATAATTGGGGTCTGCCAGAGTTGCCGAGGTCAGAGCGGTCTCGGCATCCGGGATATTGCCTATCTCCCAGAGAGCCATACCCTTGAGGTTCAGCGCCTCCGCGGAATTGGGGTGTTTTTGCAGATATTGGTCCAGCATGGTTAAAGCGGAAGCCATATCCCCATTCTCCTCCAGCTGAGCAATATTCTCCAGAGTGGACTTATCGTCTGAGCTGTTGGAACCGGCGGCAAAGACGGTAATATTTAACGGACTGAGTATCAAAAATATTACAGCCAGCGGTAGAGATACCCAATATTTTTGTTCAGCAAAACCCACAGTTCTAGACCGTCCCAAAGTCTCTCCCTTTACTTCACTTTGCGCACTAACTCGTCAAATTCCTTATCATTCCAATATCCGATAAACGCCTCGTCCACAAAAGCTCGCTTTGCCAGCTGTGGGTCAAGCGCAAGTGCCTTTTCTAAATAACTGAGCATATCACCTTTACTACCCTGTTGCGCGGCAAGGCTAGCCTTATAATAGTAGAGATAGGCGTTCTTTGCGTCCAGGGTCTCCGCCTGTGCCAGGTTCTCCTTCGCGAGTGAGTATTCTCCGAGCATCAACTGGGCATAGCCCAGCTCCAGATAAGCCTGCACCGAACCCTCGCCCAGGGTGACGGCTTTCTTGATGTCCCCTTCGGCGTCAATATAATCGCCCTGTTTATTATGCAATATTCCCCGATTCAACCAGACCGCTTTCAACCAGGGGTCTATGTCCAGAGCGATATTGTAGCATGCCAGGGCTTCGTCCGGTCGGGAGAGCGCCTCCAGGATATTCCCCTTCAGATTCCAGCCGAAGGTGAACTGGGAGTCCAGAAGCAAGGTCTCCTCCGCTGACTCCAGCGCCTGGTCGTATTTTCCCAGACGAAAGAGGCAGATGCCCTGTTGATACCAAGCCATCTTGTGCGCCGAGCTGATGGAGATTATCTCGTTGAAGATGTCCAGGGCGTCAGCGGTCGCGCCGGCTTCCAGAAGCTTTACCCCTTGCTGATAAGCCTGCTCCAGGCTCTGGGCGTAAACCGCCGGGGTGATAGTGAGCGTCAGAGCAGCGATTACAGAATACAGGATGGCAGTTAGGGTGTATATTCGTGGTTTCATTGGTAAATATTATAGCACTATTTTTGATGTTTTTGTAGTCTGCTGAAGACACGGACAAAAAAATGTAGCAGGGGATATTATCCCCTGCTACAGCATTTACTTTATATGTGAATAGATTATCAACTACCGGTCGCAATCCGGTAAGATGATGTCCAGGCTGCAGAAGACCGCCACCAAATCGGCGAGCAAAAGACCCTTCGCCAACCTGGGGAATACGGACAGATTGGAGAAGCTCGCTCCGCGCAGTTTCAGGCGATAGGGCTTGGTGGAGCCGTCGCTTCTTATATAAGTGCCGTAGATGCCTCGGGAGGACTCAATTCTGCCGTAGGCTTCGCCTTCCGGCGGTTTGACCACCGTCTTCACCTGGGCGTTTTTAATTTCGCCGCCGGGATTCTTCTCCAGCCAATCCAGGCACTGAGTGATAATGCACACCGACTGGCGCAGTTCCTCTATCCGCACCACGAAGCGGTCCCAACTGTCGCCATACCTGCCGGTGGGAATGTCAAAGCTCACTTTGTCGTAGGCGGAATAGGGCTCCACCTTGCGGATGTCGTAGGGAAGTCCGCAGGCGCGCAGGTTGGGTCCGGAGACGCCGTAGCCGACGGCATCTTCCAGTTTCAAGACGCCGATGCCTACCATTCTGCCCATAAATATCTCGTTGTAGGTGAGGATGCGCTCGTATTCCTCCACCCGCTGAGGAAAGACTTTGCAGAACTCCCGCGCCAGAGGAATAAAACCCTCCGGCAGGTCGGCGGCGACACCGCCGAGACGCAGATAGTTACAGGTCATTCGCTGGCCGGAGAGCATCTCCAGCAGGTCCAGCGCCTTCTCCCGCTCGCGGAAGGTGTAGAGGAAGGGGGTGAGCGCGCCCAAGTCCATCGCATTAACCCCCAGCCAAATCAGGTGGCTGGTTATGCGCATTATCTCGCTGGACATAGTGCGCAGGTATTCGGCACGCAGGGGAATCTCTATCCCCAGGAGCTTTTCCACCGCCAGGCAGAAGGAGAGCTGGTTCATAATGGCGGAGACATAGTCAATCCGGTCCAGCATAGGCAGGTATTGCGGATAGGTGCGGAACTCAGCGGTCTTCTCCATACCCCGGTGCAGGTAGCCGATGTGCGGCTTGACCGAGACCACACGCTCCCCGTCCATTACCAGCTCCAGGCGCAGGACGCCGTGGGTGGAGGGGTGCTGGGGACCCATATTGACCACGAACTCTTCGGTGTGGATGTCTTGGGTAGTATCGTCCAGGGTTTTTTCTGCCAGTTCTACCTCGTCGGGGGACATTGCGGGTTCTCCTTATATAGATAATTTGCGATTATTCACTTTTTTCATGTGCCTTCTTCGCCCTCATCTTGCTGTCCGGCTGGGGCTCAGGTTATCTTCCTTCTCTTTCAAACTCTTTCACCTCTGCAATTATTTCTTCAAGAGTTAAATCCTTGAAAACATCTTCTTTACGCTTCAGGTAATTACTCATACCCAGCTTCGCTTCGGAGAGGAAGAGAATTGCTTGGTCTATGGGCATATGGGTGAGGATTACCTCTACGCGCTTATTTATTATTTCTTGTCTTGTAGTTTTAGTTGTCATTGGAATTGATTGTAATGCTTCGTTTTCTTTTGCTATTGATTATCACCTGACCATTTCAACAGCATATCATCTTTAGGGAAAAAACTTGTTTCTTCAAGGTAATACTTGGTGAATTGTTCATTCTCCGATATTTTTGCAAAAGGATAGTTGGAATCCAATTCACCCAGAGAATTACCAATGTAGACGGTGAAGCGAGCTTCCTCTAATGGTTCACCCCAGGTTAGGGTTGTGGATAATATATAAGTAAACTCATTGGAGTAGCAAGGCTGCTTAAAATTAATGAAAATGGCTTCTCTTTTTTCTTGTCCGATATAAAAATTGAAATTTATTAATTTTTCATACAATATCTCAGGTGAGGTTTCTGATGCGTCATCATAATCTAAAGTTACTGTATAATCGGTATCAAATTGTATCTCTTGTCCCGAATTATCCAATACTTGAATTGAATAAGGCTCACCAATATTTTCATTTACCATAAATGGATAGATGATATCTGCATTTGTCCCATAGAAATGAGATGGATTTAAATATATGTATTTGCCTCTGACATCAACATAGCCATCATAGATATATATCTCTAAATCCTCTTTAATAAATTTTATCATTTCTATATTGTCATTGGAAAGGTCGGAAAGCGTAAACGGCGACATCATGCCATTTGCATGGACATACTTGCAAAGTATCATTAGCATTAAAAATACTGATAAAATTATGCATCCTTTCTTAACCATACATCTATCCTTTTTTCGTTCTGACTAAACTATATAGTTAGCTTTTACTCCCCTACCCTTTCTTCGCCCTCATCTTGCTGTCCGGCTTAGCCGTGGGCTTCTCCCGCTCCCCACTCGCCGGTATCATCTCCGCAGAGCTGAAGTCCTTGCGCAGGGGATAGCCCCCAATGCCCTCGTGGGTCAGCAGGCGCCGCGGGTCCGGATGACCCTCAAAGGTTACGCCGAATAAATCGTAGGCTTCGTTCTCGTGCCAGCTGGCGCCCCACCAGAGCAGAGCGAGGGAGTCAACCTTCGGCTTCTGCCGATTTACCTTTATCTTTATCATCAACTTGTGCCGTTTGTCCAGGGAATAGAGCAGATACAAGCCCTCCAGCTCGTTTTTCTCGGGATAATCCACAAAGGTCAGCCACTCCAACCAGTTGAGGTGGAGGTCTTCATCCTGCTTGAGGGTGGAGAGCGCCCTGGCCAGGTTCCCCGCTTCCACGCGGATGCAGGGCAGGTCTCCCTTCGCATCTGCCTCTAACACTTTGTCTTTGAGCAATTCCTGCGCTCTGGCAATGACTTGGTCGGCTTTCATTCAAAATCTCCTGATTATGTGCAGGTTTTACCGGCTACCTGAAGAATTTTCCCAGGCGGTCCATAGCCCTCCAGAGCTTGCGCGGCGGTCGGGAGGCTTTAGGTTTGAAGACCCGTTCTTTTTTCTTTTTCCCGGTTTTCTGCTCTTTACTGGGGCTATGGGCGCTCCGGCGGGCTAACATCTCCATAAACTCCCGTTTCTGTCGCATCCAGCCCTTGGTGATGAGATGTCCACCGTAACGAAAAGCGCTAGTGGCTAGCTTGAGCTTGCGCAGGGCGCCCAGGATGCGCCAGAAGGAGTAGAAGCGCGCCGATGCCTGCAAGATGCCCATCTGCAACTCAATTGGGCTCATCAACTTGGGCTCATAGACTACATGGTGGCCATCGTAGAGGTCCCAGTTTTTGGTGAAGATGCGGTCCTCCTCCTCCAACTGGTCATGATAGAGGGTGCCGGGAAAGGGGGTGAGAGCCATAAATTGTATAGTGCCGATATTGGTCTTTTCGGCGTATTCCACCGTCTTGCGGATGGTGGAGATGTCGTCCTTGTCCGAGCCGAGCACAAACATACCGTGGATGCGAATTTTGTAACGGTTGAGCTCGCTGATGCAATGGGTTATCTCCTCCAGGCTCTGCGCCTTATTGTATTCTTTAAGCGTCTCCTCGTTGACCGACTCAAAGCCGATGAAGAGCGCCAGACAGCCGGACCTCTTCATCAGCTCTAAAAGCTCGCGGTCTTTAGCCACCTCCGCCCGCACCTGCGCCGACCAGGAGATGTGCAGATTCTGCCGAATCATCTCCGTCAGCAGCTTTTTAGTGTGGGGGATGTTGGCGGCGAAGTTGTCGTCGTAGAAAAAGATTCCTCGGCCGCGATAGAGCTTGAGCTCCTCCATAGTCCGCTCTACGGATTGAACGCGATAGCGATGGCCGAACATATCGGTAACCGAGCAGAAATTACAATGATAGGGACAACCCCGGGAGGTAGCTAAGGGCAAGATATGCATGCGGTGCTGACCGCGCAGTAGACTGAGGTCAACGATGGGCAATTCGTCCAGGTTGCGGGGATGTTCCCCCAACGGATTGTGCACTATCTCCCCGTCGCGTTTGTAGGACAAGCCCTCTACCCTGGCAAAGCTCCGGTTTCCCTGAATTGCCTCTATAAGCTGGGGCATACTCTTCTCCGCCTCGCCGCGCAGGACATAGTCACAATACTGTAAAGCTTCCTCCGGCAGGAAAGTGGTGTGGGTGCCCCCGAAGACTACCGGCACTCGGGCGATGCGCAGAGCTTGAGCTAAATGATAGCCGACGGAGGTGGTGGCGGTGGTGGTAGAGATACCCACCAATTGGGAGTTGAGTATATTGACATAATCCCGGGCGGTGATATTTTGGACGATGGGGCTATATACTGAAACCTGATGACCCTGCCGGCTGAGGATGGTGGCTAACAGGGGGAGTCCCAGCCGGGGCAAGTGGAAGTATTGGTAGATGTTATAGGCGGAGCTTTTCGGCTCCACAAAAGAGATATTCATAGTTCCATATCCTAAGTGATTTTTCTAGGCTAACGGAAATTCTACTGAATTTTGTTTTTCTAGTAGTTTAAGGCTCTTCCGGCTGCAGATGCGTCGGTCGGCGGCTCTCCTCCACCATACGCACTTCGCGCCAGCCGGCGGACCAGTTCTTGATTTTCTCGGTCTTCATCTTCTTCATTATCATCAGACAGCCGTGCATCAGCGACTCCGGGCGGGGGGGACAACCGGGTATATAGACATCCACCGGAATGATTTTGTCCACGCCGCGCAGAACGCTGTAATTGTCGTAGGCGAAACCGCCTCCGGATATGGCGCAACTGCCCATAGCAATGACATAGCGGGGCTCCGCCATCTGCTCGTAGAGCAACTTTATCCTCTCTGCCATCTTGTAGGTTACCGTGCCGGCGATAATCATCAGGTCCGCCTGGCGGGGTGAAGCGCGGAATATCATCCCCAGACGGTCAAAGTCGTAGCGGGAGGCGCCGGTAGCCATCAGCTCCACCGCACAGCAAGCCAGGCCGAAGAGAAAATACCACAGGCTTCCCGCCCTGGCCCAGTTGATAGCCTGGTCGCCGATGTTCATCAATGCTTTCCCGCCGGGCAGCTTCTCGGCCAAGAGAGCGCCCTTAACCGCTATACCCATTTGAGCGCCCCCTTTCGCCAAGCCCAGATGAGACCGAAGAATAGTATGAATATGAAGACCGTCATCTCAATTAGACCGAACAACCCCAGATTTTTGAAGATGATTGCCCAGGCGAATAAGAAGATGGTTTCCACATCAAAGACCACGAAGGCCAGGGCTATTATGTAAAAGCGGACATTGAACTGAACCCAGCCGGTGCCGCGGGGTTTTTCGCCGCACTCGTAGGTGGAGAGCTTGAGGTTAGAGGGGCGCTTGGGGCGAATGAGCCAGGCGGTGACGATGGCTACGGCAACAAAGCCTAAAGTGAAAACAATGGTAATACCTACTGCGGCGTAATCGGAAAACATACTCCCCCCTGAACCGGAAATGTCTCTGGTTTGTCTGTGAAATTTATCATAATCCGGGAGAGAGGTCAAGGGGGGATTTGAGGGGGGAGGGAGATGTTGTTATTACATTAGAAGTAGCATATATAGAAACAAAATACGATAATGTTAAAATATGAGAAGACATAATAGTAATATTATGTTATAATATTAATACCTTGGTTTCCAAAAGATATATTCTGAGCTGGAATTTACCTCTCAAGTGAGGTAAGTAAATTCAAGTGTGGGATAGAAGAAGACCTTGTAAATATGTAAATTTTATGATAGGCTTTTTAGTGTATTTAAGGGATATTTGAGATGATATTTATTGTTTTTGTGAACCAAGTTACAAAAAAGAATGCTTTCGCAAATGAAACAAAATAATTCTACTATGTAGTGGGGATGTGTTGTGGGATTTTGTTAAAAAAATGAGGTGGTGCTTGTGCGTGAAGAAATAATTAGATTTCGCTTTGATTTTAATAAGTTTTCAGATGTATTTATTTATCTTGCAAAAAATGTAAAGACCCTTGATAAACTAAAAGCAGTAAAGCTTATTTATCTTATGGATAGACTCCATTTAGTCAGGTATGGAAAAATAATAACTGGTGATGAGTATATAGCATTGCCATATGGTCCTATCCCATCCAGAAGTCTTGATATAATAAACATATTACAAAGTCCTGAGGATGCCGAATTTGATAACATAGGTTTAACTAAATTAAGAAGTAAAATTAATATCGATTTTAAGGCGGTACACCCGACATTTTGTGCCACAATTGAGTCTGACAATTATTACTTATCTGAGGCAGAGTTAGAGACAATCAATGAAATAATACATGAATATGGCGAAAAAACTGGAGGAGAATTAATTGACATTTCTCATAAACATGAAGCATGGAAAAGATATGAAAAACTTGTTGACAGTGGGCAATTCCCTAAGATAGATTATGAAATGTTTTTTGAGGGAAACCCAGACGCTACTATTGACGCATTGGAGTATATGCTCGAAAGCCAAGAGAACAGAGATATTGATTTTGCTATCAATTCATGATTGAATTTCCAAGAAACTTAACTGATGAGCTTTTTGATAGACAAGTTCGGAGTGCAGCAGTATTCCGTTGGGAGTATGCACCCATTTCAGGTAATAAGACAAAGCGCAAAAATTGCATAATAATTGGGCACATAAGGAGAGAAATAGAAGGAGAAAATGTACAAGATTTCTATTTTTTTTATACTACCAAAGAAACACAAAAATATAAGGAAAATTCAAGATTCGTCGGAAGCGGTGTTTTTATTCCTGCTTCCACTTTTGATTTTTTCAGTGTAGATACAGTAATACAATGTAGTGATTTAAATCATGCTTTAGGTAATGTTTTAAGAATTGAGTTCAGTAAGACAAACTTCAAATGGCAGGGAAACTTGCCTGAAAATATTTGGTCTAAAGTAATTAGTACTGCATATTCTACAAAATTATTAACACCACAAGAAAAAGATATTATAAGGGATTGTCTTATACCAAAATAATTAACCCCCCCCCGCCCTTGACTTCTCCCCCCCGCTTTGCTATTCTCTGCCAGTAGTTCCTGTTTTGCATTCCCTCCATCCGAAAAGATTATCTCCAATATGCCCAGCGACTTCGTCCATCTCCATCTCCACTCCGACTACAGCCTACTAGACGGTATGTGCCGACTGCATCAGGCGGTGGCAAAGGCTGTAGAGCTGGGTATGCCCGCCCTAGCCCTAACCGACCACGGCAATATGTATGGCTCCGCTCTGTTCTACAAGCTGGCGGAATCCGCAGGAATCAAGCCCATCATCGGTATGGAAGCCTATATGGCCAAGGGCAGTCGCACCGACCGCTCCTCCAGGCAAGCGATGAGCGAAGCGAGCCACATCGTCCTTTTGGCAAAAAACTACACCGGCTACAAAAACCTGGTAAAACTCTCCACCATCGGTTTTCTGGAGGGCTTCTATTATAAGCCGCGCATAGACCGCGAGGTGCTGGCTGAGTATAGTGAGGGGTTAGTCTGTCTCTCCGCTTGCATCAAGGGGGAGGTCTGCCGGGCGATTTTGAACAGCGACGATGCCGGCGCCCGAACAATATTGCAGTCATATCTGGATATTTTCGGTCGGGGCAATCTCTTTCTGGAGGTGCAGGACCACGGTATCCCCGACCAGCGCAAAGCCAACCGCGGGCTCTTCCAACTGGGGCAGACACTGGACATCCCCTTAGTAGCCACCAATGATGTCCACTATCTGGAGCAGTCCGACTACGAAGCCCACGACATTCTGCTCTGCGTTCAGACCAACCACGAGGTGAACGACCCCAATCGTCTGCGCTTCGGTAGCGACCAGCTTTTCTTCAAGAGCCCTTTGCAGATGAAAGAACTCTTTAAGGAGATACCGCAGGCACTGACTAATACATTACAGGTGGCTTCACTCTGTGATTTAACATTTCCTCAGGGAGAATTGCATCTGCCCACCTTCCCGGTGCCGGAGGGTTATAGCGCCGAGGAATACTTACGCAAAGAGGTTCAGGAGGGAGCTATCGGTCGTTACCGTGAGCCGAGCGCTGAGGTTAAGGAGCGGCTGGAGTATGAGCTGGCGGTGATTGAGCGGCTCAACTTTGTGGGCTATTTTCTCATCGTCGCCGACATCGTTATATATGCCCGCTCTCAGGGCATTCCGGTCGGTCCCGGCCGGGGCTCGGCGGCGGCCAGCCTGGTGGGTTATTGTCTTTCCATCACCGATGTTGACCCGTTGGAATACGGTCTCATCTTTGAGCGCTTTCTCAATCCCGACCGGGTGAGCATGCCGGATTACGACATAGATTTCGCCGACACCGGTCGGGGGGAGATCGTCCGCTACATCACCGGCAAATACGGCGAAGATTCCGTATCCCAGATAGCCGCTTTCTCGGTGCTCAAGGCTCGGGCGGTGGTGCGCGATGTCGGCCGGGCGCTCAACTTGCCCTACAACACGGTTGACCGAATCGCCAAGCTCATCCCCGCCTATCCGCCGGTAAGCGTGGAAGAAGCGATTGAGAGTATTCCGGAGATAAAAGCACTCTACACCGAGGACCGGGAGATTCATCGTCTCCTGAATCTGGGCAAGAAGCTGGAGGGCATCACCCGGCACGCTTCGGTGCACGCCGCCGGGGTGGTCATCGCTCCCGGCAAGCTCTCCGATTATGTGCCCTTGATGAAGACCAATAAAGACGAGGTAGCCACCCAGTTTGACAAGGATATGGTGGAGAAGTTCGGCTTGCTCAAGATGGACATTCTGGGGCTGACCACCCTTTCGTTGATTGAGCAGGCGGTAAAAATGGTGGAGGAAAACCACGGTGTTAAATTGGATATAGCTAAACTACCTCTGGACGATAAGGCAACCTATAAATTATTGGGCAGTGGGGAATGCGACGGAGTCTTCCAGCTGGAGAGTTCCGGCATGAAGGACCTGTGTCTGCGAGTGGCGCCGGAGAGTTTCCGGGAGCTTATTCCCATTGTGGGGCTATTTCGTCCCGGACCGCTCGGTTCGGGGATGACTGAAGCCTTCATCAAGCGTAAACACGGTAAGGAGAAGGTGACCTATCTCCATCCCTTGCTGGAAACAATACTGGGGGAGACCTTTGGGGTCATTGTCTATCAGGAGCAGGTGATGCAAATCGTCAGCCAGCTGGGGGGGTTCACTATGGCTCAGGCTGACCTTATGCGCAAGGTTATCTCCAAGAAGGATTCTCCGCCGGAACTGGTGGATGAACAGCGAAAGGCGTTCGTCAAGGGCGCTGAAACTAAGGGGATTAGCGCTGATACCGCCGGAAAAATCTTTGACCAGATAGCACCCTTCGCCCAATATGGCTTCAATAAGCCCCATACCACCTGCTACGCTCTGCTCGCCTACCAGACTGCGTATCTCAAGGCGAACTACCCTCTGGAGTTTATGTCGGCTCTGCTCACGGTGGAGGCGGGGAATAGCGATAAGGTGGCTGCCTATGTGGAGGAGTGTCGGAGGATGGGAATTGAGATTCTACCGCCGGATGTTAACGCCAGCCGGGCGCATTTCACCACCGAGGAGGGCGCCATCCGTTTCGGACTGTCGGCGATAAAGAATGTTGGCGGGGGAGCCATTGATTCAATAGTAGCTGAAAGGACCGAGAGAGGGAATTTTCAGAGTCTGGCGGATTTCGCCACCCGGGTGGATGTGCGCCAGTGCAACCGGCGGGTGGTGGAATCGCTCATAAAGGGGGGTGCTTTTGACAGCCTGGGCTTTGGTCGTCGCCGGCTCTTTGAGGCCATAGATAGGGCGCTGGAGCTGGGCGCCAAATCCACAGCCAATCGTAATTCTCTGCAGTTATCTTTGTTGGGAGGTCAGGAAGATTCTTACCTGCCGGATATACTGGACGATTATCCGGAATGGAGCGATGAGGAGATGCTGGCTCACGAGAAAGAGATGCTCGGCTTTTATCTCTCCTCTCATCCCTTGAAACAACACCAGCAGGCGCTCAGTGAATTGCGTTCGGTTTCGCTAGCCAGGATTTCGGAATACACAAATGGCAGCATTCTGGTGATAGCCGGCCTGATAATTGATATGCGCCAGATTCAGGACCGACGGGGTCGGGATATGGCTTTCATCACCCTGGAGGACCAGAGCGGTCAGCTGGAGGTGATAGCGTTTGCCGATTCCTTTGCCCGGTCGGAATTTTTCCTTTTTAAGGGCACAGTAGTAGTGGTGCAGGGCAAGCTGCAGTCCGGTGAGCAGGGGACCAAGCTGATTGCGGAGAATATCTATCCTCTGGAGGAGGCACCACTGAAGCTGGCAAAGTCTTTACATATTCGCGTCCCCCGCCGGATGATAACCGACGAAGGGCTTATGCGTGAGCTCTACGAAACCATTGCCAGGAACAGTAAGGTGGAAGGTTGTTTGGTCTATCTTCATCTTCCGGAAGGAGAGGGTGAAGAGGAGACGGTCGCCCGCCTGTCAATGCGCATGCGCCTTAAGCCTTCAGCGGAGCTGATGGAGCAGATAAATACATTGCTGGGTGATGAGGGAAAGACTCTGGTCTGGACCGAGGTTGAGGAGTAGAGAGATTTTCAGATGAAGAAATAGGACCTGGACAGATAAATACTATTCAGTGAAGTGGTTATTGTGGGTTATAATAATATGAGATGCGTCGGAAAAGATTGAGCGGTGACGGATTTGAGCATTGAGACTACAGATGCGGTGATTTTGAAACAGACGCTGTTCGGCGAGACCAGCCGAATTATCTATCTATTCTCCAGGGAGCTGGGGCTTTTGCGCGCCGTCGCCAAGGGAGCCCGCCAGAGAAATACCAGCCTCTCCTATATTCTTGAGCCATTAACTGAGTCGCAATTGGTGCTTTACTATTATAGAGACCGCGACCTGCACCTTATTTCCAAAGCCTCGGAATTAAATTCATTTCATCGTCTGCGGGAGAGTCCCCTGAAGCTGGCTTACGGGCTGGTGATGGCGGAACATATTCTACACCTGCTGCCCACGGAAGACCCCTCACCACCAGTCTATGAATTATTGGTGACCTGCCTCAGGCTTTTGAATAGTGGCGAAGTCAATGAGCATTTTATCCTGCTCATTTACAGGGTAAAGCTATTACATCTTTTGGGCATAGCCCCGCGACTGAATGCCTGTATCCAGTGTAAAAAACCCTTAGCCTCCAGGGTATCAATTTTTTTCCCCAGTCAGGGGGGCTTTATCTGCGAGCAGTGTCCAGCGCCGCGTCCAAGTGGAAAGATGACCGACCGATTGGGTGAGCGGGCGCTGCGGGTGCGGATGGAGGTGATAGGTTTTCTGAGCCGACTATCGGCGAGCGACGAGAGCATAATCAAAGAGCGGACACCTGCTGAGGGTCTGATGCTGGAGGCGGAAAGGCTGCTGAACTTTCACATCAATTACCATCTGGGGGTGGACATAAAGGCGGAGCGATTTTTGAAGGAGGCCAGGGAGATATTTGGGAAGAAGTAGGGAGTGATATAGGAAAAAATAAATTTTTTTACTTGACAAAAAGAGAAACAAAGGGCGGTCACTTGCCGCCCTTTGTCAGTTTTGAGCTATAATTTAGTCTTTACCACTCTTACATTTGGTATTATTATTGATATAATGTGCGGTATATTAGAGCTCACTTGCCGCCGCAGTGGCAGTTGCAGGAGACGCCGATGATTACTGCCACCAGCAAACAGATTACCGCCAGCAACACGAAGATTCGTGCCCAAAGGGTGTATTTAGCCCGGGCTTGGTCGGTAAGATTGGGGTTATTCAGAAACTTCCAGCGGACAAAAATATACAGGGCGAAGAGGAAAAAAGCCCCTAAGATTAGAACAATAGTTGGACACCAGGCAATTAGATGTGCCATAATTACTCCTTGATTTAGATAGAGAATGTCTAGATTGGAATTTTCCAGAAATATAACAGAAAAACCGGCGTTTGGCAACTTTTTCGTGACGAGGTGAAAGATGAAGAGAGGGATAATATTGGGCATTGTGGTCACCACACTGATGGTCGCGGGCTTAGGCGTGGTCTCCGACAATGAATGGAGCAAGGTGCAGGAGTTTATGCAGGAGACCAGGGATTTCAAGGAGGAACTGAAGCAGTTTGTCGCCGACCAGAAGGAATTCAATCAGGAGATACACAAAGCCGCTGAGGGAATGATTGCCGACCAGATTACCGAGCAGGAACTACTGTTGGAGCTTATCGCCGAATACAAGACCGAGCAGAAAGCCCTTACCCTGCACCTTACCGCTCAAGATGACGAAAAGGCGCTGAAAGAGACTGTTTTCATGGACCTGCACATCAGCGGGATTGAGAGTGAAATTCGCTCTAACAAGAGTTCGCTGGAGAATCTGAAGTATCAGCTGGGAACATATTGGTAGAAGCAGAATTTACGAATTTCTGCCATAGATAAAGGAAAAGACCGATGAGCGAAGTCCGCGTTCGTTTTGCCCCCAGCCCCACCGGCTATCTGCATGTAGGCGGGGCGCGCACCGCACTCTTTAACTGGCTCTACGCTCGCCGTCACCGCGGTAAGTTCATTCTGCGCATAGAGGATACCGACAAAGCCCGCAGCACCCCGGAGCTGACCAATATGATTCTGGACTCCTTACGCTGGCTGGGCTTGGACTGGGACGAGGGTCCGGAAGCGGGAGGGGAATATGGTCCCTATTTTCAATCGGAGCGAGGGGAGCTATACCGGCAGGCGCTCGCCAAACTGCAGGCTGAGGGCAAGGTCTACCCCTGCTTCTGTTCTGCCGGGGAGCTGGAGGAGAGGCGAGCGGAGCAGATGAAGGCGGGAAAACCACCGCGCTACGACCGCCGTTGTCGCCATCTGGCGAAAGAAGAAGCAGAGAGGTTAATTAATGCCGGTAAAGCCTGCGCCTGGCGTCTGGCTATGCCCACCGAGGGAGAGACAGTCTTTGATGACCTGGTGCGGGGAAAGCTTACCTTCGCCAACCAGGAGCTGGACGACTTCATCGTAGCCCGCTCCGACGGCAGTCCTACCTACAATTTCGTGGTGGTGGTGGACGACATAAATATGCGCATAACCCAGGTCATTCGCGGCGAGGACCACATCTCCAATACTCCCAAGCAGATTCAGGTCTATCACGCCCTGGGCGCTCCACTGCCGGCTTTTGGTCACCTCCCCCTGGTGCTGGGCAAGGACAAATCCCGCCTCTCCAAGCGCCACGGAGCCACTTCAACGGATGTCTATCAGGCAGAAGGCTACCTGCCGGAGACGATGTTCAATTTTTTGGCGCTTCTGGGGTGGAGTTCGGGCACTGATAGAGAGCTGTTCAGCAAGCAGAAATTGGTAGAGCTATTTGACATCAGTGGCGTGGGCAAAGCCGGCTCGGTATTTGATATGGATAAATTGACCTGGATGAACGGCTACTATATTCGCCAGATGAACGAAGAGCGCTTTCTAGAGCTGACCGGTGAGCGGTTAGTGCAAGCCGGTGTGGAGAGAAGTGTTGTGGAGAGCGAGTGGGGGAGAAGAGTCGCCAGAATTGAAAAGGAGAAGATGAAGCTAATCGGCGATGTGGTGCCTTTGACCAGGTTTTTCTTCAGCGACGAGTTGGAATATGAGGATAAGGCACTTAAGCAGTTGAAGGAAGGCATGGAGTCGCTGAAGCAGGTGAAAGAGGGCTTGATTAAACTGGATAAATTTGACGCTCAGGCACTGGAGAAGCTAATCCGCGGGCTTGCCGAAGAGAGAGGGGAGTCGGCGGGAAAGCTAATTCATCCCCTGCGGGCGGCGCTCTCCGGGCTTTCCTCCGGGCCGGGGCTTTTTGAGATGATGGAGCTACTGGGCAAGGAGCGATGTATAAAGCGGATAGAGGCGGCGATAGAGAGGTTTGGGGGGTAAAAAATACTTGCAACGGTGCTAGCGGTGTGCTATATTGCCCATCTACATTTGCTGGGGAGTCGTCCAATGGCAGGACTGCGGACTCTGGCTCCGTATATAGGGGTTCGAATCCTCTCTCCCCAGCCAAGAATTGTGAGCGCCTCCTTTTTAACCAGGAGGCGTCTTTTGTGCTAGGATGATGGTCCAAGAAAGCTTTTTCTGACATAACCAAGGAGACCTTATGGAAGAAGAACGAATCTCCTATCATCAGTCGGTGCGCACCGTCTACGAGCGTATTAAGAAAGACGGCATGACTAACATCTGGGACCGCTATCAGGCTCAGGGTTTGGGCGACAACCCCGACCAGCGCTGTCCCTTCTGTATGGGCGGCGTCCGCTGTGACCTCTGTTCCAACGGACCCTGCCGGGCGGACTCCGCCAAGGATAAAAGAGGAGTCTGCGGAATCAAAGCCGACGGCATGGCTATGCGTATGATGTTATTGCGGAATGTGCTGGGCGCTTCCACCTATCATTACCATACCGAGCAGACGGTCAAGACTTTGCGGGCTACCGCCCAGGGAAAGACCGCTTTTAAGATTAGCGTGCCGGAGAAACTTGCCGGCTTCGCCGGACGATTGGGGCTGGACACCTCCGGCTCGGATAGTGAGATTGCCCTACGCCTGTGTCACTTTGTGCAGGCGGATTTCTGCCGCAAATTTGACGAGCCCAGCCTGGTCGTCTCCGCGATAGCTCCCCAGGAGCGCCAGGAACTGTGGAGGAAACTGGACATCTTCCCCGGTGGGATATATGGTGAGATGATGCGGGCAACCAGTTCCTGTCTCACCAATGTGGACGGTTACTATCCAAGCCTGGCGTTGAAGGCTATGCGTTTGGGCATCGCTATGGCTTACCAGAGCCAGATTGTAAATGAATATTGTCAGGATATCCTCTTCAATATCCCCAAGCCCCACAAGATGCGGGTGGATTTGGGGGTTTTAGACCCGGAATATGTGAATGTCCTTCCCAATGGGCACGAGCCGTTTCTCGGCTTCGCTATGGTTCAGCTGGCTAGACTACCGGAATGGCAGAAGAAAGCCAAAAATGTTGGGGCTAAGGGCTTGCGGGTCATCGCCAACATAGAGACCGGGCAGGAGATGATTCAGCGCTGGGAGATGGACGAGGTATTTTATGGGTTCACCGGTAATTGGATAATGCAGGAGGCGGTCTTAGCCAGCGGTTGTGTGGACCTGTTCGCCTGCGATATGAACTGTTCTATGCCCATAGACCCCCTCTACGCCGAGAAATATAAGTTTAAACTAATTCCGGTGAGCGACCTGGTGGCTTTTGAGGGAATCACCGAACGGATTAACTACGAGCCGGTGGATGCGAAGGAGCAGGCGGGAAAGCTTCTGGAAATGGCGATAGCCAACTTCCCTGAACGGCACGCGGCAATCAAACCGGTAACCGGTCTGCCGGTGAGGGAAGCGGTGGTCGGTTTTTCTGCCGAAAGCATCCTCAATGCCCTGGGGGGAACTTTAGAACCCCTATTACAGGTAATTAAGGATGGAACCATCAGAGGAGTTGCCGGTATGGTCTCCTGCACCTCCCTGCGCGATTCCGGCCAGGATGTGCATACGGTGGCTATCACTAAAGAACTGATTAAGCGGGATGTCCTGGTGCTTTCTATGGGCTGTGGCAATGGCGCGGTGCAGGTGGCGGGGCTGTGTTCAGTAGAGGCACAAGAGTTGGCTGGTTCCGGTCTCAAGAAACTATGTTCTGCTCTAAACATTCCCCCGGTGCTCAGCTTCGGCACCTGCACCGATACCGGTAGAATCGCCGACCTGCTGGCGGCGATTGCACATGCTCTGGGCGATATACCTATCCCGGACCTGCCGGTGGTGGCGGCGGCGCCGGAGTATATGGAGCAGAAAGCGACCATAGATGCGGTCTTTGCATTGGCACTGGGACTTTTCACCTATGTCAACCCGGTGCCTACGGTAACCGGAGCTCCCGGTCTGGTCAAGCTGTTGACCGAGGACTGCAAGGACATAACCGGCGGCAGATTATTTCTGGAGAAGGATGCGGTGAAGGCGGTGGAGGGAATGCTGGCGCATATTGAGGAGAAGAGGAAAAAGCTGGGGATATAAAGAGAAAGTGATGTTGGCTATTTGGTGAGAGCCAGGAAAGCCCCGGGGTTTCCCCCGGGGCTTTTCATTTGACTTTTTGTGGGTTTTGGGATAGCATAAGCATCCCGGACAAATCAGAGAACAAAGGAGATGATAATTTATGGCAAAAAATGCGGCAATAGCTATTCTCCTGCTTTTGGCATTATCCTTTACAGGTTGTTCCAATAAAAATAGCAAGAAGACTTGAAGTAATAGCCAGGGAAGCGCAAACAACCTTACTGAGGAGCAGGTTACTGCTCCTGATTATTTTGTCGCTACGGTTACCGACCTTTCGCTTTCGGCTAGCGCCCGAGTGGGAGAGGATTTCACCGTTAAAGTTAAGGGCAATTTGCCGGGCGAAAAGCTAAGCATTGCGCGAGTGGAGGCGGAGGTAAATGAGGACAATAAGCTGGTGGAGATAAAACCGCTGGTAAAGAATACCGGGGAAGCCACCGAAAAGGGTGGCAAGGAATCTCCCTACGAATCCTCAGTAACCTTCAAGTTTCCCTCTGCCGGCAACTGGCGATTAGTGGCGAGTGGGGCGATAAAACTAATTATTAAAGTAGTAACGGTTACTGAGTAAGGCGGTAGGTTTATGGCTGAACCCAGGTTGACCATGCGCACGCTCAATCCTGAGGATTTGCGGGCTTTGCTGGAGCTGAATAAGCAACTTGCCAAACAGAGCACAGTGGAGCGGCAGGAGCTGAGTAAGGAAATGATGGAGATGTTCCTTGCCGAGGAGAAAGACTACGGTCTTTTGGCTATGGGATTTGAGGACGAGAATCGCAATCTGGTGGGGGTAGCGCTTTTGGTCAGCGATGTGGAGCGCATGCTTCAATGGTTTGAGGACACCTTTAATGCTCCGGAGACTCTATTCGTGTATGCCATAATCGTTGTCCAGGAAGCCCAGGGCAAGGGCATAGGACGGGAGATTATGAAGAAGATATATAGTATGGGCAGGATTCTGGGGAAGAGCCAGGTAATGCTGGATGTTAATAATCGCAACAAAAGAGCTTACGAGTGGTATTTACGAGAGGGCTTTGAGGAGCTAGCCAGCCAGGTCTATATGTTGAAGAAGTTATAATATACCCTTTGGATGCTTAACCCAAATGGGTTCAAAATTGGTCAATAAGTAGCGAGAGGAATTTTCAATGAATGAATTAATGGATGGTCAGAGATGATGCATAGAGGAGGACTATGTTTTTAAGGTTAAGCACTATTGGCGTATTGATAATATGGTTGTTGATTCTGGGTGCTTCTAGTCTGATTTTTGCCGGAGACGACCAGCAGAAAGAGGTCAGCGCCGAGGTCAGACCGATTTATGTTGACGAGGTGAACATTCCGGCAATCGCCAATTTAACCGATGGTATCACCCTCACATTCTCCGGGGCAATGCCGGACCCTTCCTGGGAGTATCTGGGCTGTGAGGTGAAGGTGGAGGATTATACAGTCCGGGTGACTCCGCAGTGCAGGAAACGGAATCTGGGTCCCGGGGTGATGCCGATAATGGTCATCGTGCCGGTGAGCGATGAGGTTACTGTGCCAGTGGATAAGGCGGGGGTCTATCAGGTAATAGTTGGGGGTTACGAGAGCGAGTTCGCGGGCGAGGTGGAGGTGAAGTAATGGGGGAGACCAGTATTATGGGCATATCCGGCTGATTAACAACGGGCATATGGTATTAAAGAAGGCTTGAACAGCTTTCTGGTTGGCATTTATCATCTACATAATAGTTAAGAACAAAATCCCCCACAGTCGTGGGGGGAGTGGAAACTGTTCTGAGGTTAGCTCAAAAAGACTCACGGCTTGTATTCAAATTTCACTTCGCCCACTGACTTCTGACCGAAATTGACATTGGAAGCGAGCACCACAAAGCCCAGCATCAGCATAATCGCCACTACTATGGCAATGGCAATCTTTTTGCTCATTGCACCCTCCTTTTCGTTTTTTTACTTTATCGTAACTGTATTGATTATATCCGATACATCTACATATGTCAAGGGTAATTTGGAGGAGTTATGCCACGGCACAAAAGGCTTATAGTGATTTTTATGGTGATTGCTCTGGTCGTTGGTTTGGCCTTGGCTGTGGGCTATTGGACTCCTGGATTAGTGCTTACATTGATAGAGCAGAGGTTAGCCGACTTTGCCTCCCAACAAGAGCTAACATTGGATTATTCATCCGTAGAGAGCACCCCCTTCTCCGCCAGCTTCGCATTCTCTGACTTCAGCCTGACTTCCAGCCTGACCTCCAGCCTGACCTCCAGCCTGACCTCCTCCAATCCTAAAAACCCTATTTCCGTCAATGCTCCCCGGATGACCCTATCGGTCAGCTTGTGGCGCTATCTCTTCGGCTCCGGCTACAGTTATCTAACCATAGACATAATCTCGCCTATTATAGTCTTACGAACTGCGCAGACCGGGGTCTTAACCCCCATTCCCTCCACGAGCGCTATTACCCAACCTATTATCCCGCAAACATCGCCGGAGCAAAAGAGCATATCCGGCGATTCCAAAAACCTGCCCACGGTTAATAAGCAGACGCTACCACAGCCATCTCCCCAGGAAAGCCCCTCAGCACCGCCTAAGAGCCCAGCAACTTTGCAGATGGCTGACCAAGAGTATCCCACAATAAATATCTCCGACGGAAAGGTCTACTTGGCTCAGCCGAATGGTCTGGCGTTGTTACTCTCCGAGCTTTCCGGCACCTTTGGTCCCAGCGTAGAGCTTGCCTTTCATCCCCTGGGAATGCCCGATTCAACGGGGATATTACAGGGCTCACCCAGTTCTCTGGTCTTGCCCCAATTGCAGCTTCCCGCGGAGAAATTAAGGAGTGTTCTTTTCCCGGCATTGAAGGTGGATTTCAGAAGCTGTCTGGCAACGGTGGGCGGAGTTTGGTCCCTCTCCGGAGAGGGCAGTCTGGATTTTCTGGTGGAAGGACCACAGGTGGGGATATCCAGGTTAGGTGGAGAGATAACCGGAGTATCGCTGCAAGCGGTGTATGATGGTAAAGGCTTGCAAATGTTGTGGAGTGATTTTGATTGGGGCGGAGGGCATTGGAAAGGCGAGGGCTGGATAGCCGATTTTTCCAGCACAGAGATGAATTTCCGCTTTGTCTGTCCGCTGGTCAGTTTCAACAAGATAAAGCAGATGGTGGGAGGGAAAGCCAGCGAGCAGTTTTATCTGGTCGGTGAGGGCGCGATGGAGATAGTTATACAAGGGACCCTGGCAGAACCCAAGACCAGCTTCAGTTTTCAGAAGCAGTAGGAGTATTTTGGGGGGGATTATTCTCTTGACTTATCAACATTGATTATGATATAAGTATAATCTATTATGGTATGGACTATGGCTTCCGTGGCTATTCCACGGATTTGTGTTAGAAAACAGTTAAGAGGTAAAGTGAGCAGGTCTTTTTTTGTAGCTGCGCTGGTAGTATTTCTTGCTGGCGTTGGGCTAGGGTTTGTCTTTGCCCAATCTGACGATGTGCAGATAATCACCGGTAATCAGCCGATAATCATCAGCCAGATAAAGGTTGAGGGACTGAGCAACACCTCTCGTGATGTGGTCTTGGCGGCGATAAAGATGCAGGAGGGGGACACGTTTTCGCCGGCGAAATTTAAAGAGGTGGTGCGCACCGACCTGCTTCGCCTGCATAATCTGAGAGTCTTTGACCGCATTCAGGTGCAGCTCCTGCCCGGGGATGAGGGCAAATATATAGTGGTAATCACTGTGGAGGAAATGCCCATTCTGCGTTCGGTGGAGATAAAGGGGAACACCGTCCTAAAGACCAAGGATTTAGAGAAAGATATTTCGCTTAACCCCGGTGAACGGTTGGATAAAACCACTATGCAGGAGGATATTAACAAAATCGCCGATAAATATACGGAAAAGGGTTATCGCAATGCCAAAGTGGAAGCGGTTATAGACCAGGTGGAGAGCGGCGTAAATCTTACCTATAAGATCACCGAAGGAGAAAGAATAACCATTCGCCGGATAACGATTTCCGGCAATTCGGTTCTCAGCGATTGGAATCTGCGCAATAAGATTATGAAGACCAAGGAGGACCGTTTTTATAATACTAAGACATTGGATAGGGAAGTTCTAGCTGAAGATATCACTAATATTGAGAAAGCTTACGCAGACAAAGGCTACATCCGGGCAAAGATATCCGAGCCGGAGATTGTTGATGTGCCCAAGAAGAATCAGGTAGATATTCTCATAAAGATTGCAGAAGGAAGCCGCTATCATTTTGAGGGGGTGGATTTTGCGGGAGCTACTAAGTTCACGCCGGAAGAACTGCGACAGTTGATTGACCTAAAGGATGGTGGAAACTACTCTCAAGAAAAAATTGATAGCGGTAAAGAGAACATTGTAACCTCCTATTATAATCGGGGATACATCTTCGCCGATGTCAGTGAAGAGGTGAAGATAGACGACAATACCGGCACGGTGAGAGTGGATTTTAAGGTCACCGAAGGGGAATTAGCCCACATCCGCAAAATAGACATCGTTGGCAATACCGCTACCAAAGATATAGTCATTCGCCGGGAGATGCGCATTCATCCCGGGGATGTCTATAATGAGGATAGGGTAATTCGTTCCCTGCAGCGTATTTACAACCTGGGATACTTCTCCGATATCGGACGCAATATTCTCATTGCTCCCGACGGGAAAAATGTGGATTTGGAGCTCAATATAACCGAACGGCAAGGCACCACCAAAGTCAATTTCGGAGCCGGCTACAGTTCTCTAGATGGATTGGTCGGCACTCTGGAGCTGACCTGGGACAATTTTGATGTCTCCAAGTTGCCCTACATATGGCGCTGCAAGGGCGGGGGCCAGCAATTGCGTTTCTCCACCGAGTTTGGCAAACGCAGAACCAACTTTCTCATCGGTTTTACCGAACCCTGGCTACTCAACCGTCCCCTGATGGTGGGCTTTGATGTATACAAGACCCACCTGGTTCGCTCTTACTACGATGATAACCGTATAGGTGGTGACATCTATCTGGGTAGACCTATCTCCGAATATACCACCCTGCGGCTGAAGTATGTATATGAGTCCGTAGACATAGTCTCCGGCCTGGATGACCCCAATGACCTGCCGGATTGGGTCAAGGATTATCTGGGGAATGCTAAAACCTCTTCCCTGCGGGTCTCTTTGGAAAGAGATAGCCGGAATAATATCCTTTTCGCCTCCAGCGGTTCGGATGCGAACATTGGTGTGGAGCTGGCGGGGAACTTCCTCGGCGGAACTGTGGACTACTATCGCATAAATATGGACAACTCCTGGTATTTCAAGATCTATTGGAAGACGGTCCTGGCGGTCCGGTTGGCTGGTGGCTACATAAACAACTACGGCAGAACCGACAAGGTCCCCATCTACGAGCTCTTCTATCTGGGCGGAGCCAGAACCGTCCGGGGTTATGAGGAGTGGGAAGTAGGTCCCAAAGACGAGAACGGTAATCCTGAGGGTGGAAAGGTGATGGCCTTTTCCAATTTTGAATACCGCATACCTATTGTTAAAGATACACTCTATCTTTTAGCCTTCTGGGACGCAGGATACTGCTGGCGCGAGTTCAATGATTTTGATTTGCGCGATATGCAGAGCGGAGTGGGTGGGGGCATAAGATTTGATATCCCTATGCTCGGTTTAATCGGATTTGATTACGGTTACGGTATGAGCACCAGGAAGGGAATTCTACATTTCAACTTTGGAACCACATTTTAAAGGCTTGATATTGTTATTTCTGAACTGAATGGGTATTGGACTATAAATAATCCTAATCAAGAATATCTGTAGCAGATAAGGAGTGAATGAATGAAAGCATTGTATACCAGGATTTTGCTGGTGGTTATGTGCATTACTATGCTTCAGCTAGCTTTTTCAAGTGCTTCCCTGGCACAAGAGGAACAGCCCCTCAAGGTTGCTTTCGTGTTGATGGAACGGGTCCAGCAGGAGTATGTCTTTTTCCAGGAGACAACCGCTAAAGTGAACGCCGAGATGGGTCCTAAACAGGAAGCAGTTCAAAACAAGCTGGATGAATACACCACCCAGATGGACGAGATAATCAACGAGCTTTCCAATCCTATGCTCACCGCAGACGCTAAAAAGGAGCTCAATGATAAGTATAACACCCTGATGAATGAAGCCTTCAACTACCGCGACCAGGAGCTGGCGAAACTGGACCAATGGAGCTCGGACCAATATCAGCCAGTCTATGATAAGGTCTATGAGGAAATCCAGGCTATGGCTCAAGAAGGAAACTATGATTTGATAATCAACCAGAGCTCCAGCCTGCTTTATGGCAAGCAGGAATTGGACATAACCACAGACCTCATTCAAAGACTGAATAACAAAATGGGAGCTGGTCAGTAATAGCCAGGCTCGCTATGGTCAAGAAAGAGACAAAGAAGAGTTTTACCCTCCAGGAACTCTGTCAGCTGGTGGGGGGTGTGCTGAAGGGTGACGCCCATCTAGCTATATATGGTGTGAACGGCATCAAAGAAGCTAGACCGGGAGAAATCACTTTTGTGGCTAACCCCAAATACCTGCCCTACATTGCTTCTACCAAAGCGAGCGCAATAATAGTTGATGAAGGCACCAACCACGGTTTTTTGCCGGCTATAGTTATTGCTAATCCATATTTGGCTTTCGGCATAATTCTGCAACAGTTTGCACCCCCCCTGCCCGAAGTTCCCTGGGGAGTTGACCCACAAGCCCGGGTAGCGGAAAGCGCGGTTATGCCTGCCCGAGTAGCGGTCGGTCCTTTTGTGGTGGTCTGTGAAAAAGCGAGCATCGGTGAAAACACCATTATCAATGCCGGATGCTTTATCGGTCCTGATGCTCGCCTGGGAAAAGATTGTTACTTGTATCCTAATGTCACCATTCGCGAAGGTTCGCAAGTAGGTGAGCGGGTAATTATCCATTCCGGAACAGTGGTGGGCTCCGACGGCTTTGGCTATGCGCGCACTGCGAACGGTCACCAAAAAATCCCTCAAGCGGGGATTGTGATAATTGAAGACGATGTGGAAATAGGCGCCAATGTGACCATTGACCGGGCAACTATGGGAGCCACTCGCATCGGGCGCGGTTCCAAGATTGACAATCTGGTGCAGATCGCTCACAATGTAGTTATCGGCAAAAACTCATTAATAATGGCGCAAGTGGGCATCTCCGGCTCAACCGTCATCGGCGAAGAGGTAACTATCACCGGGCAGGTGGGCATTATAGGCCATATAAATATTGGTGATAGGGTGGCCATCGGTGCTCAATCTGGGGTTTCTAAGGACATTCCCGACGGCGAATGTTGGTTCGGCTATCCCGCCAGACCTATTGCCAAGCAGAAGCGCATAGAGGCTTTTCTCACCCGTTATAAAATCTACATTGACCGGATTGCCGAGCTGGAGAAAAAAGTGGCTGAACTGGAGGACGGTCAGAAGACCGAAAAAGAAGATTAAGGGTTGTCTAAGATAATTAAGGATGGTTAATGGCAGCGGATTCAGATAAACAAAGAACTATTTCCAAACCAGGGAAAATAGAAGGGATAGGTCTGCATTCTGGTGAGAAAGTAAAAGTTTCTTTTCAACCTGCAGAGGTAAATACTGGCTTAGTCTTTTTCCGCGTTGACCTTCCCGATAGACCATCGGTCATTCCAGTAGTTGACAATGTCAGTGGAATGGACCGGGGAACCTCCTTACAATGTGGCTCCGCCGAAGTGCGCACCGCGGAGCATCTGCTCTCCGCCGTCCAAGGTCTAGGTATTGACAATCTAATAGTGGAAATAGATAGAGCCGAAGTGCCCGCTCTGGACGGCTCGGCTTTGTCGTTCTTTAGTTTTTTAAAAAGCCTTAAGGTCATTGAACAAGATGCCCCCAAGCGTTATCTGGAAGTCAGTGAACCAGTCTATTACCGCGAGGGGGAAGCCTTTCTGACCGTCGTTCCAGACAACAAGCTATCCATCGCCTATACCATCAACTATGACCATCCCTATCTGAAAAGCCAGTTCGGCTTCTTTTCCTTATCCGAAAGCGATTACGAAAAGCAGGTGGCACCAGCGCGCACTTTTGTGCTGGAGGAGGATGTGGAGAAGCTCCGTCAGGCAGGCTTAATCAAGGGCGGTAGTCTGGAGAACGCCCTGGTCATTAAGCAAAATGGCATAATGAACGAGAGCCTGCGCTTTCCCAACGAATGTGTTGCTCATAAGATTTGCGACCTTCTGGGTGATTTAATGTTGCTCGGGCAACCGCTCAAGGGCCATGTGATAGCAGTAAAGAGCGGGCATAAGACACATATAGGGTTAGTAAAAGAGTTGGTCAAATACCGCCAGTTAAAATACATCCGCCAAGCCCCGAGAGCCATACCCATTTTTAATGTAGAACAACTAATGACTATACTTCCCCACCGCTATCCCTTCTTGATGGTTGATAAAATAACCCATCTGGAGCCGAATCAACTGGTGGTTGGAGTGAAAAATATCACCTTCAACGAACCGCAATTTTCCGGACATTTCCCGGGTAGCCCCATAATGCCCGGGGTGCTAATCACCGAGGCAATGGCGCAGTGCGGAGGGGTGCTGCTACTCTCCGCTACCCCCAATCCTCAAAATTATCTGGTCTATTTTATGAGTATAGACAATGTCCGTTTTCGCCGACCGGTGAAGCCGGGAGACTGTTTAGTTCTGGTGGCAAAAGCTTTGCGCATCCGCTCTAAAGTCTCCCACGTGCACGGTGATGCCTATGTCGGCGATGAGCTGGTCGCCGAGGGGGATTTTATGGCTATGATAGTTCCCCGTAATCCCGGCGATAGAGAAAAATCGGAGCAGGAGTAGTCAGAAACACTTATGCCTCAAATCCACCCTACCGCTATCGTATCGCCTAAAGCGCAGATTGCCGACGATGTCACCATTGCGCCCTACACCATTATTGGCGATAGGGTTACTATTGGTGCCGGTGGGGAGATTGGAAGCAGCGTGGTGCTTGACGGCAAAGTAACCATCGGCAAAAACTGCAAAATTTTCTCCAGCGCGGTAATCGGCAACATCCCGCAGGATTTGAAATATAAGGGTGAGAAGACTGAGGTAGTCATTGGTGACAATAATATCATCCGCGAATTTGCCACCATTCACCGGGGGACCTCAGCCTTTGGCAAGACCATAATCGGCGACAACAACTTAATTATGGCATATGTGCATATAGCTCATGATTGCCAAATAATGAACCATACTATTCTGGCCAATGCGGTAACGCTTGCCGGGCACATTGTCGTGGAGGACTACTCCGTGGTGGGAGGGCTTACTCCGGTTCATCAATTTTGCCGCATCGGCGCTCACTCCATAGTCGGGGGGCTTTCCAGAATCAATAAGGATGTAGTGCCTTATTCTAAAGCCGCCGGCATTCCCACCCGCATCTGGGGATTGAATATTGTCGGCCTTACCCGCCGCAGTTTCCCCAAAGAGGTCATTGTCACCATTAGAAATGCCTTTCGCCTGCTCTTTCGCTCCAACTTGAATACCACTCAGGCAATAGCCAGAATTCAGACCGAGGTGGAGTTAATTCCCGAGGTAAAATACTTGCTGGACTTTATTACTAACTCTTCCAGAGGTATTTTAAAGGGACCTCGTAATAAATACGATGAATGCGAGTAAGGCTAAACGCCTAGCCCTCTTGGCCGGCAGCGGGCATCTTCCCCTGGTCGCTTTAGAGAATGCTAAAAAGATGGGCTTTGAGGTTTTGGTCATCGCTCTGACCGACCAGGCTCACAAAAATTTCAAAGATAGCAGAATCCCCACCGAGCGCGTCTCTCCAGGCCAGGTGGGTTTTTGCATAAATTTGCTGGAAAAGCGGGGGATTAAGCAGGTCCTATTCATCGGCAAAGTGGAGAAGAAGGCATTGCTTGCCGGTCTCGCGCTGGATTGGCTAGCCATCAAGGAAATAGTAAAACTGAAAGAACGAAGCGACCGGGCTATTATGGCTAGGTCGGTGGCGATTCTTGAGGAGCGCGGTTTTCAGGTGCTTCCCCAGTCTGAGTTTTTATCCACGCTTCTTGCCAAACAGGGGACTTTGGGTAAGCACCGCCCTAAAAAGACCGCCCTGAGGGATTTTACCCTGGCTTTTCCTCTGGCAAAGCGCCTGGCAGAGTGGGGTGTGGGACAGACGGTGGTCTTAAAGGGTGGCGCGGTGGTGGCTGTGGAGGCGGTAGAGGGCACCGATTTGACTATCAAACGTGCCGGAGAACTGGTAGGTCCGGGAATTACCGTAGTGAAAACCGCTCAGGAGGGCTACAATCCTAAATTTGATATGCCCACCGTTGGTTCTCACACCGTGCAAGCATTGATAGAAGCCGGCGGAGGCGCCCTGGGTGTGGAGGCGGGGGCCACTATTCTTGCAGACATTAAGGAGTTACTCGCTCTGGCTGATTCCCACAAGATACCGATTGTTGGACTGAACTGGGGCTATCTGGGTATTCCGGGAAAACCTTAGAGCCCCAAGGTTTTTTAAGGAGCTATTTGTCCGCAGCAATTTTTATAGCAGTCGGCGAAGAGTCCGGGGACCTTCTCGGGGGAGAACTCGCTAAAGCAATCAAAAAGCTAAAACCCTCTCTTATCATCCGGGCTATGGGGGGAAGCCACCTGATAGAAGCCGGTGCCGAGCTGGTAGTTGACATCTCTGGCGGTGGAACTGTGGGACTGCTGGAACTATTCTCCGTTATCCCCCGCTACCGAGCTATGTTAAAGCAAATGAAGCGAGCTTTGAAAAAGGAAAAACCTCTAGCTCTGATTGCCATTGACAATTTCGGCTTCAACCATCTGCTCTGTCGCTTCGCCTACAAACTTTCCATCCCGGTCTTTTACTACAGCCCACCAAAGGTGTGGGCTTGGGGTGCTTTTCGCGGACGAATGCTGGCTGGTTATGCCAGGATGATTTATACCCTCTTTCCCTTTGAGGCTGATTTTTTCCGTTCGCTGGGAGTTAAGGCAGTCTGCTTCGGTCATCCTCTGGCGGAAAAATTAACTCCCCGGCTAAAAAAGGAAAATAATCTGGTGGCGATACTTCCCGGCAGTCGCCGTATGGAGGTGGAGAACCTCCTGCCGGATATGCTAGCGGGAGCAAAACTACTTCAAGATAAATATCCTTCCTTGCGCTTCGTTCTGGGTAGAGCAAGGACTATAGACCGGGAATATATTGACAGCTTTCTTGCCCAAAGCGGCGTGGAGATAGAAATTGTGGACGATGTCCACAGCCTTTTGAGCCGAGCATATGTTACTATGCTCGCCAGCGGGACAGCCACTCTGGAGTCAGCTCTTCTGGCAACACCGATGGTCATCGTCTATCGGGCAAAACCGCTCTCTGCATTGCTGGCGAGAATTATCGCTTATAAGTTTGTCTTCGGTCTACCCAACTATCTAGCTGGAAGGATGATTGTGCCCGAGCTTCTGCAGAACCGGCTAAATCCCTCCACACTTGCGCTCCAGTTGGAGCAGCTATTGAGCGACCGCAAGAAATGGTTGACTATGCAGGAGGAGTTAGTTAAGTCGGTAGCCCCCTTGCGGGGTATGGCCGGCTCCTCTACCGAAAGAGTTGCTCAGGATATTCTCAATAATTTGCAATTAAACTAGACAATGGGTCTTTTCTTCCACAGAGATAAAAAAATAGGTCGGGGAACGGCAAAGAGACTGGCGCACTATCTTCTCCCCTTCTGGAAGCTTCTGCTCTTTGGCACCATCGCCAGCGCTATAGCCGGGGCTATGGAGACCTCCCTGCCGGTGGTGGTGGGTATGGTCATTGACGCTCTGACCGGCAAAGCCAACACCATAATTAATATCCTGGAATATCTGGGCTTTACCGAGCCTTTTCGTATGGCGGTGGATTTACTCCCCGTCTATGTTCTGACTATCATTGTCGTTGGCGGCTTCTTCGGATATTTCCGGGTCTATTGGGTATCGTTAGCCACTCAGAGGGCTATCTACAACATTCGTCAGCGGGTTTTCTCTCACCTCCAAAGGCTCTCCCTTTCGTTCTTTGACAAGAGACGCAGTGGCGACTTCACCTCCCGCATCGTCACCGATGTAGCCATTTTACAGGAGACCGGCGGTTCGCTGAAAGACTTTTTCCATTCCGCAGTCACCGTAGTCATCATCATCACCGTTATGTTCATCCGCCATTGGCAATTAACCCTACTCACCGTTTTCACTTTTCCCATCCTGGTGCAAATAATAAATGTGCTCGGGGAACGCAATCGCTCCGCCGGGCGAAATCTACAAGGGCGACTGGGGGATATTACCACTTATCTGCAGGAAATCTTTGCCAATATTCGTCTGGTTAAGGCTTTCAGCCGAGAACAATACGAGGATTCCCGATTTGAGCAAGTCAACCAGCAGGGATTTTTGGCCTGGATGCGCACGGTACGCATTGAAGCCATGCTCCGACCTCTGATGGAGTTATGTAGCGGTCTGGGCACAGTTGCCGTATTCTGGTATGGTTGCCATCTGGTCTTAAATGGAAGTATGACTACCGGAATGCTTATGGAGTTCACCGGTCTGGTCATCATCCTCTATCAGCCCATCAAGCGACTCGGTCAGGTAGGTACTATATTACAAAAAGCCCTGGCCGCCTCGGAGCGCGTCTTTGAACTTCTGGACGAAAAACCTTTAATTGTGGAGAAGATAGGGGCAATCACCCTTCCTCGTATCCATCAGGGGGTAGAGTTCAAGGAGGTCAATTTCGCCTACATTCCCGGTCGTCCCGTCCTGCGCGATATTAATTTCCAGGTCTCTGAAGGCGAGGTAATCGCCTTGGTCGGACCCAGTGGGGTGGGTAAGACCAGCCTGGTCAACCTCATCCCCCGTTTTTACGATGTTGCCGGCGGTCAGGTGTTGGTTGATGGAATAGATGTGCGCCAGGTTACTCTGGCAAGTCTGCGTTCCCAGATAGGAATAGTGCCTCAGGAGACGGTGCTGTTTGCTATGAGCGTTGCCGAGAATATCGCCTACGGTCGTTTGAATGCCACCAGAGAGGAGATTATCTCCGCGGCTAAGTCGGCCAACGCCCATCAATTCATCTCCGGATTACACCAGGGTTACGAAACCTACATTGGCGAACGGGGAGCTCAGCTCTCCGGCGGGGAAAGACAGAGGTTAGCCATAGCTCGGGCGATACTCTCCGACCCGCGCATATTGATTTTGGATGAAGCTACCTCCAATCTGGACGCCGAGTCCGAAAAACTGATTCAAGAAGCCATAGGTCGGCTGATTAGCGACCGCACCACCTTCATCATTGCCCACCGTCTTTCCACCGTGCGGAGGGTGGACCGCATACTGGTGCTCAGCGAGGGCCGGATTGTGGAAGAAGGAGACCACGAGAGCCTGCTCTTGCGGGGAGGGGTCTATGAAAAGCTCTGTCAAGCCCAGTTTCAGAGTTAGCGGTCGTCCCCCAGCACTACCCCTCTACTGGGCTTTCCTGGTCCTGCTCCTTCCCTTGGTTCTTTTATCTGCAATATTTATCTCCCGCATTCGCCAGGGGTTGTTCGCCCGCCTGGGCTTTATCCGCCATCCCCTTCCCAAACAGGGTATTCTTCTGGTGGCATCATCGGTTGGAGAAGTGGGAGCCGGAGAGAAGTTAGTCCCCTATCTCCGGCGAACACTACCCGGTTATTATTTAGTGCTATCAGTATTCTCCCACTCCGGTTTCAATCGGGCGGTTCGGGGTGGTCTCTTTGACGGCGTGGTCATCACCCCCTACGACCTTCCGCCGTGTGTGCGAGCTTGTTTCCGCGGATTTACTCCCTTAGCCCTCATTCAAATTGAAGCGGATATTTGGCCCACGCTCACCCTGTGGGCTCGGGAACGGGGTGCATTATGCGCTCTAGCCTCGGGAAGGATGACCCCCGGAGCTCTGGCTCGCCTACTCCTTTTCAAACCTATCACCGGAGCTATGTATCGGATGATGAGACCGCTCACCGCCCGTTTTGAGGAGGACGCCGGGCTAATTCAAAAATTGGTGGGAAAAGGGACGGAAATTGCCCTTGTCGGCAATCTAAAATATAGTAATATAGCGCAAGGAGCGGCGCAAGGAGCGGCGCAAATAGCGGCGAGCAGGGATGATGTTTTAGCCAAGAGTCTGGGGCTTACCGGAAAGTCCAGGTTGATTGTCGCTGGTAGCACGCATAAGGGTGAGGAGGAGATAATTTTTTCCGCTTATCGGAAATTACTGAACGATTTTCCGGCATTGAAGTTAATTGTCGCTCCTCGGTATGTTCAGCGCGCCAGAAAGATAGCGGAGCAGGCAAGAGAGAGGGGATTTTCTGTAGCCCTCCGCTCGCGGGACTTTGAAGACCGGGATTGGCAGGTTCTGGTCCTGGACAGCCTTGGTGAGCTATCCAGAGTCTATAATTTCGCCACCGTTGCCCTAGTGGGTGGTGGCTTTGGCTGGCGGGGTGGCCAGGATATGGTGGAGCCGGCAGTTAGAGGGGTGCCGGTGGTTTTTGGACCGCGAGTGCCGACATTTAAATACGAAGCCGAGAAGCTCAACGGTCGGGGTGGGTTTATGGTGCGCGATGAGCAGGAGATGGTCTCAGTTCTTCGCTCACTTTTGAGCGATAACAGTTATAGGAAGCGAGTTGCGGGAGAAGCCCGTCGGACAGCGCTGAGTCTTTCCGGAGCCGGGGAGTTATTCTTAAAGGAAATAGCCGGATGGAATTTAAGGCAATAGAGCAGATATGGAGAAGGTGGAGCAGCCCGAGGCTGGCTCTCGGGGAGCGGTTCCTGACGGCTCCTCTTCTGCCTATGTCCTGGCTCTATCGTAGTCTTACCGCATTGCGTCGGCTGGGGTATAGCCGAGGGATGCTCAGGACAGAGAAACTGCCGGTTCCGGTTATCAGTATAGGCAATTTGGTGATGGGAGGCAGTGGTAAAACCCCCCTGGTGATGCTCATCGCCGAGCATCTGAGCGGCTTAGGGTGGATGCCTATGGTCTTGTCCCGGGGTTATGGCAAGGTGATTAACCTACCTATTCTGGTCTCCGACGGGATGGGGGGAGTGCTGGCGACTCCGTCGCAATGTGGTGAAGAGGCGGTGATGATGGCGCGAAAACTGCCCCAAGCGGTGATAGTAGTGGGCACGAAACGCTTTCGGGCGGCACAGCTTGGTCTTTCTATCGGCGCCGATTGCGTTGTATTGGATGACGGTTTTCAGCACCTGTCACTGGCGAGAGACTTGAACTTAGTAGTAGTAGAGACGGACAATCCCTTTCCTCGGGTCTTTCCCAAGGGCAGAGCACGAGAGAGTTACCGAGCCCTGCGATACGCCGACGCCATTTTGCTCAATGCCTCCGGAACAGATGGTGCTTGGCAGGAGACCGCGGAAAAGCTATCCGCCAGTTTTACGGAAATTCCCATTATCCCCTGGCAGAAGGAGGAGAGCTACCTGAGAGCTCTTGGAGGAAAGGAGGTGCGGAGCCCGGGGGAGATAAAGGGAGCGCGTATCCTGCTTTTTTCTATGGTGCCTAGCATTGCCCAGATAGCGGAGAAACTAAAAAAAATGGGAGCGGTTTCAGTGCAAGTTATGCCTTTCCCGGACCATCATCGTTATCTGCAGAGCGAGGTTGCCTTCATCTGCGCCCAGACCGGAAAATATGACCTGGTTTTGACCACAGAAAAGGACGAGGCGGCGCTTTTTGCTTGCGCGGAGAGTGTAGCCGGCGTCTGGGTGTTATCCGCCAAAGTAAAATTCATAGCCAACGAGAATATATTCTGGACGAAAGTAGATAGAGTATGCCGGACAAAGGCCGAGGATTTTTTAAAAAGCTCCGCCACAGGATAGAGTATTATCTACTGCTGACCGTATTACATTGGAGCGAAGGCGGTGGTTGGCAGAAAATACCGACCAGAGCGGAAGTCATCGGCACTTTGCTCTATTTAATTTTGGGGCTAAGGCGCAGAATTGCGATAGATAATATCCGTCGCGCTCTCGGTTATTCACTGCCCCGGTGTAGAAGGCTGGCGCGGGAGAGTTTCAAGAGCATCGTCATTACTGTTCTGGAGATGGCTCAAATGGGTTCGGTCAACCCCCGGTGGATAGGGGAGAGGTTGACCTTCAGCCAGACCGAGCCCTTTGCCGAAATAGCGCGAATGAGGAGAGGCGGACTGCTCATCACCGCTCATTTTGGCAACTGGGAACTGATTGGGGCGCTTGTGGGGCGAAAGGGTTTGGGCTATCCGCTTTCGGTAATCGTTCAGGAACAGAGCAATCCCCTGGTGGAAGAACTGATGTTCAAACTGAGAGAAGCCTACGGCTTTGAGGTGATTCCCCTGGGTAGAGCCGGGCAGGAGACGGTGCGGCGGTTACGCCGCGGGGAGATGGTGGCGCTGTTGGCTGACCAGTCTGCCGGCGAGGAGGGGATACTGCATCCCTTCTTTGGACGACCGGCGAGCACTTACCTCGGGCCGGCGCTCATCGCCAGTCGCCTGGGGACTCCAATTATTTTTGGCTTCTGCGTCCGAAACCGCAATGGCACTTATACTGCCCACATAGAGTCGCCCATATTATTGAGCGAAGACCGGGACAAAGCAGTTGAACAATACTTATGCATATATACTCGGCTTATTGAGGAACATGTTCGGAGATACCCGGAGCAATACCTGTGGCTTCACCGTCGGTGGAAGAGAAAATAAAATAAGATTGAAAAACAGACCGATAGCTAGTAGAATATCAGTATTATTCTCCAGCCAGTAACCATATGAGGTGCGGGATGGGAGGAAAAACTGTGACAATTGTATTGATTCTAATATCTGTCTTTCTGGGGGTCATCGGACAGGTGTTTCTTAAACAGGGGGTTTTGAATATTGGTCCGGTAAAATTTAACCGGGAAATCTTCAAAGTCCTCATCCGACCCTTCGTGATTCTGGGTTTGATATGCTACGCCACCAGTTCCATCTTCTGGCTTCTGGTCCTATCTCAGACCGAACTGAGCTATGCCTATCCCATGGTGGCTCTGGGATATGTCTTTGTATTTTTCTTCTCCTGGTGGTTTTTTCATGATAAGGTTACGGTAGTGCGTGTATTAGGTCTGGTGTTGATTGTCGCCGGTGTGGTGTTGGTTGCGATTACCTCTCCTAAAAAAATGGAGGGAAAAATTCCCGAAAAACAAACGACAGTTAAACAATTGGATGGTGAATGAGATGGCTGGCATAAATTTTACGATGCCCAAGAATGTTGCTGAGGCAAAGGAATTACAGGAACAGCTGCGGGAGAAGGTAGAGCTTTGTTCGTTCTCCGGCGAATATCAGTATATCTGCGGGGTGGATGTTGCCTACCGCAAACGCTCGCGAATAGGAGTGGCGGCCGCGGTGGTTTTGGGAGAAAACCTGGGGGTGGAGGATAGCAGTGTTGCTGAACTGGAGGTGGGATTTCCTTACATTCCCGGTTTCCTATCATTTCGCGAGGTGCCCATTATTCTGGAGGCTATAAAGGGCTTAAAGTTGAAGGCAGATATTTTTATGGTAGATGGGCAAGGTTTGGCGCACCCCCGGGGAATAGGTTTAGGCTGTCATTTGGGGTTAATATTGGGTAAGCCCACATTAGGGGTGGCAAAATCGCACCTGGTGGGTGACTTTGAAGAGCCGGATATGGTGCAGGGAGATTGGCGGAGTCTTAGCTATAAAGGTAAAGAAGTGGGTCGGGTGGTGCGCACTCGCGACTGGGCGAAGCCGGTATTTGTCTCCCCCGGCCATCTCATTGACCAGGAGGGGGCTTATAAAGTGGTGATGAGCAGTCTGCATCGCTACCGCCTGCCGGAGCCGATTCGCCTTGCCCATCTGGTAGCGGAGAGGGCGAAGAGAGAACGAGTGAAGGTAACTAGATAGATTATGTTGATAATAGATTTTGATAGAGAGTAGTTTCAGTAGATGAGCTATTTGACCTAGTGTTGGTGATGTGCAGTTGTTTATCTTTCCTGATTGTGGAAAGGAGCGGGAGAATGAAACGTTGTGAAAAATGCGGTGCCGAGATGAGCGACGACAGTCTTTTTTGCACGGAATGCGGCACGTCAGTAAAAACGGATACTACCGCTATCCAGGAGCCTGCTTCTCCAGATAAACCGGAGAAAAAGAAAGAGGAAGCCAAAGCTGAACCCCCGAAGAAAGAACCGGAGAAACCAAAAGAGATAGAAGCTACTCAGCCGGAAATACTTGCCGCACCTAAAGACATACCCCCGCAGACCAAGCCGGGAGATACTAGCCCGGTAGTTCCGCCCAAGGAGGTCCCGGCGAGCAAAACCGCAGCTGCTACCCCCAGCCAAGGGACTCCCCAGGAGAAGCCCAAGAAGAAGCGCACTGGACTTTTAGTGATATTCATCATTTTAGCAATAGTCGTAATTCTTGGCGTAGTGGCAACTGTGGGTTGGTATTTGGGCTGGTTTGACCAGTTTTTGCATCCCCAGCCGTCGGGAATAGCGGAGAATTTTGACAATCCGGAGAGCAAGACCTTCCAGAATATATATATTGACATTGACAAGGGCGGTCAGGTGAAGATTCAGGGCGGGGAGCTTTTGCTCTCCAACGCCGCTGTGCAGGCAGTGAAGGATGTAGGAACCGATTATATTGTCAAAGTCAAGTTTAAGTTCATCTCCGTCGCGCATAACCAGGGTTGGGCGGGAATCATCATCCGCATCAGCCCAGAGAAACCCACCTACCACTATGCTTTTCAGCTCTATCCGGAGGCAGATAAAATCTCCATATCCAAAGTAACCACCTCCGGGATTGAGGAGCTCAAAAGCACCTCCGCACGAATAGAGACCAACTACGATTATTACCTGCAGGCGAATGCTAAAGGCAAAGACTTCAGTTTCACTGTCAACGGACAGAAATTTCTGGAGCTTACCGACATCTCCCTGAATACCGGCGGAGTGGGTCTGGAAGCCTATTATTCGCAAGCCCTCTTTGACGATTTCTCCGTTGAGCCGTCGGGTGAAGAATAAGCGAAGAGAAATAACCCTTAATGGTTTAGTCACACCCAAGGAGTGAAGGATTGTATCCTATTCTACTAAAAATTGGTGATGTGGGCGGTTTTCATTTAGCGGTTCGGTCTTACGGTTTAATGTTAGCCATTGCCTATATTCTGGGCATTCTGCTTGCCGCCTATCTGGCGAGTAAGCGCGGCTATCCGGCAAGTAAATTCATAGACTTGGGTTTCTGGATAGTCATCTCTTCAATAGTAGGAGCGAGGTTATTTTACATCCTCCTCAATCTAAAGGTCTACCTTGCCCATCCGGCAAGAATATTCCAAATCTGGGAAGGGGGGTTGACCTTCTACGGCGGGTTTTTGCTAGCCCTGGTGGTCTCCATCTGGTTTATGAAGCGAAATAAAATAAAGATTTGGCAGGGCTGTGATATTGTCTCCATCAGTGTCGCCCTGGGTTACGGAATCACCCGCATCGGGTGCTTTCTCAACGGTTGCTGTTACGGCAAACCCACGGGTCTGCCCTGGGGGATAGTCTTTCCCACTCCCAACTTTGAGGGAATGGAGAAAGCGCCGTGGTATTTGAGCAAATTTGACCCCACCAAGCCAGTTGCGGAGTTCAACGCCGCCGGGTATTATTATCCGGGGGTGCCCATCCATCCCACACAATTGTATAGTTCTTTAGCAGGATTCATCATATTTGGCATACTGCTATTGGTATATCGCAAAAAGCGATTTGATGGGCAGGTCTTCTGGCTATTTGTCTTTCTCTATTCCATCTATCGCTTTTTGGTGGAGTTCTTGCGCGCCGACAAGCAACCGATTCTCTTTAATTTGACTGAGATGCAATACATCTCTATAATTCTTTTTTTAGTGGCGATACTCGCTTATTTTGACCTGGCCAGGAGGGCGCGGAAGGTTTGACCGCCGAGCTCAAAGATATCAGCAAATTTAGTGGGCAAGAGGTGACCGTTCGGGGTTGGATGTATAATAAGCGCTCTTCCGGCGGGATTCACTTTCTACAGATTCGTGACGGCAGTGGTTTTATACAGGGGACCGTGGTCAAAGGCGAAGTGATCGAGGAGGTATTTGATTTGGCTGGTCGCCTGACCATAGAGTCCTCAATTGTTATAAGCGGGTTAGTGCGGGAGGATAAAAGGGCACCTTCCGGCTACGAAATACTGGTAAAAAATATTGAACTGGTGCAATTGGCTGAGGAGTATCCCCTGCAGAAGAAGGAACACGGTGTTGACTTCCTTTTCAATAACCGCCATCTCTACCTGCGCAGCGAATCACAATGGGTGATACTGCGGGTGCGCGCCACTATCATCAGGGCTTGCATAGATTTTTTGGAGGAGCGTGGCTTTGTGCGCATAGACTCTCCGCTGCTCACCCCCACCTCCTGCGAGGGCACCTCCACTCTCTTCCAGACCGACTATTTCGGCGACCCGGCATATCTTTCCCAGAGCGGCCAGCTTTACAATGAAGCGGCGATAATGTCCTTCGGAAAGGTCTACTGTTTCGGTCCCACTTTCCGGGCGGAGAAGTCCAAGACCCGACGGCACATTATGGAGTTCTGGATGTTGGAGCCGGAGATGGTTTGGTATGACCTGGAAGAGAATATGGCTTTGCAGGAGGAGCTGATTATGTATATCCTCAGCGAGGTATTAGCCAGGCACAGCGAGGAGCTTTCCAGCAAACTCAACAGGGATATTAGCAAGTTGACGGTTGTGCAAAAACCCTTCCCGCGTATTACTTACGACCAGGCGATGAGCAGATTGACCGAGTTGGGTTCCAAGCGTAGATACGAAGACGGAATTGGCGCCGAAGAGGAGACCAAGCTATCAAAAGAATACAGCTCTCCGTTCTTTGTTACTCATTTTCCCACCGAGCAGAAAGCTTTCTATATGAAGCGCGACCCGGATAACCCCAAGCTGACTCTCTCCGTTGATATGCTTGCCCCGGAAGGTTGTGGGGAGATAATCGGTGGTTCGGTTCGGGAAGAGAATCTGGAACTTTTGGAAGAAATGCGCCGGCTGCACAATATACCCGCAGAGCCGTTAGCCTGGTATTACGACCTGCGCAAATATGGCTCGGTGCCCCATTCCGGCTTTGGTATGGGCTTGGAGCGAGTGGTAGCCTGGCTCTGCGGATTGCATCATATTCGCGAGGCGGCACCCTGGCCCAGAACCCTGACCAGGATATATCCCTAGCGCTCGCTGGATTATTTTTAGTAGTTACTTTTAATAGTATGAAGAAGTGAGGGGGGTTTGACCGATGAATCACATATTAAGTGGACCGAAGTTGGTCCGCTTTTGCTATAATATGGTTAAATGGATTCCTTAGCAGGTAGACTCTCCATATCCACCCTCAAAATTCCGGAATGGTCACTTTGTTGCCAGTAATCCAGGGCATAGTCATTATTATGCTTTTGCTGATGAGTGGTCTCTTCTCCGGCGCTGAGACTGCCTTCTTTGCCCTAAAGCCGGTAAGGGTAGAGCGTCTGCGACACGAGCATAGACCCGGTTCTGTTGCTTTAGCTCTGCTATTGCGCGAACCCACCGAATTGCTCATCACTATTTTAATTGGTAACTTTATGCTCTTAGTCCTGGTTTCTACTCTGACCACCTATTTGTTTCTTCAGTTCTTCTCCGCTGTATATCTGCCCGTTGCTTTGCTAGTCATCTCTACCAGCTTTGTGGTAGTGGGTGATATTATCCCTAAGTCCATCGCCGCGCGTCAAAGCGAGAGACTGGCGCTGGCGCTCGCTCCCATCATCCAATTCTCGCATTACTTCTTCCTGCCTATCCGGTTTCCCTTAGCACGGCTTTCTCACTGGCTTTTCCCCCAGGCCGGGTTGGTTAACGCTCGCCAGGAGGAGATGACCCTGGAGCGACTCTCCGTTCTGGTGGATATGAGCCATCGTGAGGGTCAATTGGATGAGGTGGAACGGGGAATGCTCCTGCGCACTTTGCAGGCCGGCAGTTGCCGGGTTAAGGAGATTATGTTACCGCGCACGGAAATGGTCTCTCTGGATATTTCCCTGGGTATGGAGGGCGCTATAAGTATGTTTAAAGAGAGTAGATATTCCCGTCTACCGGTGTATCGGGAAATGCCGGATAATATTGTTGGGGTTCTCTATCTCAAAGATATTCTTCCCTTACGGTTAAAGGGCTTGAACCCACCTTTGCAGCAGATAATGCGAGTGCCATATTTTGTTCCGGAAAGCAAATTGGTAATAAATTTATTGGTGGAGTTTCAGGTAAAAGCCAATCACATCGCCCTGGTAGTGGACGAGTATGGTGTGCTCACTGGAATGGTTACACTGGAAGATATACTGGAGGAGGTGGTGGGGGACATCGTTGACCCGCGCCTCCCCACCGGCAGAGCTTATCGTAAAGTCTCCGCTAAGGAATATATCGTCTATGCCGGTCTGAAGCTGGCATCTCTAAACCAGCTTCTGGGGCTTTCTTTGGAAGACCCGGACATTGAGTCCGTCGGGGGATGGGTTATCTCCCGTTTGGGGCGAATTCCCCAGTCCGGTGAATATGTGGAGATAGAGAATTTACACATCACTGTATTGGAAGCAGCTCCGCAACGGCTTATCCGCTTGCTTATCCGCAAGGCTGGCGAGGTGTAATGGATACCGTTTTGATGCTACTTTTGGTGCTTTTCTTTCTCCTCTTAGCCGGCTTATTTGAGAGCTCGGAGTTAGCGCTCATCTCCTGCGATAGAATGTCCATTACAGAGCAAGCCAAGGAAGGAAACAGGAGAGCTCGGATGGTCCTTCATCTATTACGCAAACCGGAGCGATTGCTCTCTACTACCTCCATGGTCAGTAATAACTCAGTTGTGGTGGTAAGTGCGCTCACCGAATGGTTAGTGAACAGATACCTACCTGCGCTCTGGGCAACGGTCTTTTCCACAGTGGTGGTTACCTTAATTGTGTTAATCTTCTCCCAGCTTTTACCCAAATCCCTGGGATTAGCAAAATGCAATTATATCTCCCTGAACACCTCCTATCCTTTGCGAATACTCTCCTTCTTTTTTGTTCCGCTTATCTGGTTTGCGGAGCAGGTGAGTCGGGGGATTTTACGCCTGTTTTTGCGCACAGATAAAGCTACGCCCTATATCTCCCGCCAGGAGATGCGGATGATGGTTGCCGATGCCCGCGATTCCTCCCGTCTGCACCACCAGATTGGACTGATGGTGGACCACATTTTTACCTTCTCTGAGGTGAAATTGACCGACATTATGGTTCCAGCGGAGGAATTGAGTGGACTGCCTTTACAGTCCCGAGTCTCCGACGCAGTCAAAGTGATTACCGAAAGGGGTTATACCAGGCTGCCGGTATATCAGGGGAAGCGGGATAATATAGTCGGAGTGGTAATCGCCGATGACTTGCTGGACCTGGATGGCGAGCGTGAGCTTCTCACTCTGGTGCGCATTACCCAGGTGGTGGACAAAGATGAATCTTCCGAGTATGTTCTAAAGCTGTTACGGCAAGACCCGCTGGGGATAGCTTTTGTCGTTGACCACCAGGTAAATAATGGCGGTGGCATCCATGCCGGCCAAGTAATCGGCATGGTAACCTTAGAAGACCTGGTGGAGGAGATTGTGGGGGACATCTGGGACGAATATGATTTTTAGAAAAAGCTTTGGCTGGTAAAAGCTCTGAGCTAATTTAAGCGACCTATGCTATTATTACAATCTTAAGAAGGAGAGAGATGACCTTAAGAGGAGATTTGGAGACTGTGGACTTGCCCGATGTTCTGGGAATGATATCCGACAATAAGAAGACGGGCATCTTCTGCATCCGCCGGGGGATGGAGGAGAAGAAATTATTCTTTAAGAAGGGACTTCTAGTCTATGCTAGTTCTACCGATGAGCAGGAAAAGCTGGGGGAGATATTGCAATCTATAGGGCTAATCACGCATAAGCGATTGCTTGAGATGCGCAAGGAACAGGGTGTAAGCTCCAGCCAACGGTTGGGATTAATGCTCCTGGAAAAGGGTATGATAACCCACGAGAATCTAGTGACCGGGCTTAAAACTCAAGCGAGCAACATTTTGTTAAGTCTTTTGGGCTGGTGGGGAGGGAACTTTGAATTTGTGGAGACTGAGTTTCCCATCCCCGGGGGCATATCTGTTGGTTTTGACCTGAAACGGATTATTATGCAAGCGGTAGATTCCGCTAATGAATGGAACATAGTCAAAAATTCCTTTCCAACTATGGAAACTGTTCTGCGTCTGTCGGCAATGCTTCCTGAAGGCAAGAAGGAAATAGCCGTGCGGGATGAGGAATGGATGGTGCTGTCATTACTGGACGGTGCTAAGACAGTTGAGGACATTTGCTATCAATTACCCTTTTCCGATTTACAAACTTGCCAGCTGATGGTCGCTCTGCAAGAAAAGGGTTTAGTCAGTCAGGAGTCTTCCGCCAGAATTCGGCATTCCGACGAATTCTATGTAGAGCGCCTTCAGCTTACGCCTTTGGTCTCCTTATTCAATGAGTTGCTAAGATTCATTCATCGGCGGGTCTTTGATATTGACAGGAACGACGCCCGAAATATACTGGAGTTTGCCTATTTTCAGGCTACCAGTCAGGAGCCGCATCTGTTTGAAGGAATGCTTCTCGGCATAGATGGTTCTTTGGATAGCGACATCTTTATCGCCAATGCTTTGACCGTGCCGGCGAGCTTTAGGCTGGAGAAGACAGTTGGGGCGCTCTCCATCGTAGTGCGCAAATTCCTGGAGGCTGTGGAAGCCAAATTTGGAAAGAAAGAACGCCAGGGCATCACCAAAGAAGCCCAGGTGATTGTTGATTTCGTTCTCCATCAAAATCGTAATATTCTGCAGAAACTGGGTATTAAAGAGGATATAGAGGTGGCTTTAGGAGTCACCTAAGAAAAAAATGACCGAGAAAGAGACAGAGAAAAAAGATAGAGTGGGATTTCTCACTCGCCTGTTTCCAGGTGGGAATACAAGCTATTTACAGGCGTCGCTGGAAAGACATAGAATTCTACTCACGCTCTCTCGCTCACTATCCGAAGCCAGGGAACTCAAGCCCCTGCTGCGGCTCATCGCCTCGGAGACCAGCGAAGCCCTCCACGCCGACCGGGCTACTGTTTTTTTGTTTGATAAGACCAATTACGAGCTCTGGTCCATCTTTGCCGAGGGGGAACTGAGGGAGATTCGGTTTCCCGCCGGCTTAGGAATCGCCGGAACGGTCTTTACTTCTGGTCAGTTGATTAACATCACCGATGTCTCCAAAGACCTCCGCTGGAACCCGGAGATAGACCTTAAGACCGGTTATCGCTCCCGGTCTATGCTCACCGTGCCGATGAAGAATAAGAAAGGTGAGATTATCGGTGTCTTTCAGGTGTTGAACAAAACCAGTGGCCCCTTCAATCGCGACGATGAGGAATTGCTTCTAGCCATAGCCTCACAAGCTGCCGTCTCGGTAGAGAATGCTTTACTAATGGATGCCCGCCGGCGAATGTTTGAAAGCTTGCTCAACGCTCTGGCCGATACTATTGATATGCGCGACCCCACCACTGCCGGGCATTCTATGAAAGTTATGGAATATTCGGTAGCTATCGCCAAAAAGATGGGTTTATCGGAGCAGATGATTCTGGCGATTCGCTACGCCGCATATTTTCACGATTACGGCAAGATTGCGGTGCGCGATGCGATATTGCTCAAGCCGAATAGATTGACCGAGGTGGAGATGAAGCAGGCGCGCGAGCATGTCAACATCTCTAAGAGCATCCTGGAGCGAATAGACTTTGAAGAAGAACTTGCCGATGTCCCCAAAATCGCCGCTCTGCATCATGAGAGGTTGGATGGCTCCGGTTATCCCCTGGGGCTTTCCGGAAAACAAATTCCCCTGGGAGCACGCATCATCGCCGTCGCCGATGTCTTTGACGCCATCACCTCCAAACGCTCTTATCGCCAGCCTATGTCCCGCAAGAAAGCGTTTGCTTTCTTAGACGAGCGTAGCGGTAAGGAATTTGACGCTGAAGTGGTTAGGGTTTTGGAGGAAATCGTGGAGGAAGGAACCGGTCGCGCTTTGTTATAGAGCAACTGCAGGTCATTTTCTTTTTTTTGCCGGGAGGTGGGTCATATCGTCAAGGCAAAAGGGCAGAAGAAAGGTGTGCAGAAACCGTCGGGGAAGAAGGCTTTATTTATAATTCTGTTGATTGTGGGCATCGCTTTCGCGGTAAGAATTATTTATGTCTTCCAACTATCCACCAATCCCTTCTTCAATTATCCCATCGTTGATTCCGAGACCTACGACAGAATGGCTGTGAGCATAGCCGACGGAAAAGACCCGGAGATAGGACCTTTCTTTCAACCCCCATTATACCCCTATTTCCTGGGGCTGTTATATGCCGTCTTTACTCGCCATCTGTTCACCATCCGTTTCTTGCAGATGTTACTCGGCGTGGGCAATGTCTTCCTCACCTACCTTCTTGCCAGGCGCCTTTTCGGTGAGAAAATTGCCCTGTGGGCAAGCATAGCCCTCTCGTTATACGGCACTATGCTCTTCTTTGAGGGGGAGCTTCTGGCTCCGGTGCTTATAGTCTTCCTCAACCTGCTGCTAATTCTCTCACTATTATGGGTTTTAGACCGACCTGCCTGGTGGAGAGCATTCCTTACCGGCTTGCTTCTGGGTGCTTCCGCCCTGGCTATGGCGGTCATCCTCCCCTTTGCGTTGGTCATCATCATCTACGCTCTGGTTCGCTTCCGCAGGCAAAAGGAAAAACTTAGCTGGGGCAGACTGACCGCATTGGGGCTTTGCTTTGTTTTGGGAATCGCTCTGGTAATCTCACCGGTTACCTATCGCAACTGGAAAGAAGGGGACCTGGTGCTCATTAGCTACAACGCCGGCGTAAATTTTTACATCGGCACTGGTCAAGACTACGACCAAAAAGCGGGCATCCGCCCCGGCTACCAGTGGCAGGCGATAATGGAGGAGCCGATTAAAGCCGGCTACGAGAAAGCCAGCGAGCAGTCGGCATATTTTATGGACAAGGGTATGAAAATTATCGCCGAAAACCCCCTGGGCTATCTGGAATTGTTGGGTAAGAAGCTATATCTCTACGCCAACGGCAACGAAATCCTGCGCAACCAGGAGATATATCCCTTCCGCCAATATTCACCGTTGTTGTATTTTTTGGTCTGGAAATGGGGCATAGCTTTCCCCTATGGCGTCCTGTTCCCCCTGGCGGTAGTGGGTTTGGGAATAGCCCTGGCTCAACGAAAGCGATACAGTATCCCCATCCTGCTCTTTATGGTCAGCCACATTCTGGTAATTCTGCTCTTTTTTATAGCCGCCCGCTACCGGATGAATATTTTGCCCTTTCTGGTGATATTTGCGGTTTTTGGGATAGCCTCCCTCATTGCATTGTTCCGCAACAAGAAATGGGGAAAGGCGGGATTGGTCTGCGGGGCGTTAGCTGTGCTGCTGGTCTTTTGCAACTGGAATGTGGGGGAGATGCCCCAGGTATTTAACGCGGACGCCTATTATAATCTGGGGGTTAAGTATAATCTTGAAGGGCGTCCGGAGGCTAAGGAGATGTTTCTGCAGGCGGTTGAGTTGGTGCCGGACTATCCGGAGGCAAACGGCAATCTGGGAATAATCTACGACCAGGAGGGGGAATACGAGAGAGCATTGAAATGTTACCGGATTGTCTTAGACCAGTATCCAGATGATGTTGACGCCAACATTAACCTGGGCATCACTATGGCACACTTAGGGGACTTGGAAGGGGCAAAGGAGCAGCTTCAGAGGGTTCTGCAATTAGACCCAAATAACCGGTTAGCCAGCCAGAATATGGAGGTCATAGGTCATCTAATCCGCATAGCAGAAGCGATAAAACTCAATCCCCAAATTGAAAAGTTAATATATCTGGTGGATAATGACCCCAATAATCCGGCTCTGCTCACCAATCTGGGCGCCGCCTATCTCGCCGTCGGTTACTGCGACCTGGCGCTTGACCCCTTGCAAGCTTCTCTTTCCATTGCTCCACAGATACCTGCCACCCACAGCAATCTGGGTATAGCCCTGGCTGAATTAGGCGATGAACAGGGGGCTTTGCGGGAGTTTGAGACCGCCTTGAAGTTGGACCCGGATAACCAAGTTTACAAAAGTAATTTAGCAAAGCTACTGGATAAGTCAGAGAATTAGCAGATTTGTATTACATATGAAATCCCAGCCCTATCTCCAAATCTACGAAATCCCCACCGTTTAGGTGTCCCTCCACCTGTCCCAGAAGGGAGATGTTCCTTGCAAAGAACCATTCCAAGCCGGCAAGCAGGTCAAAGGAGGTGGTGGTGGCGTCGGCATGTTCGGGAAGGTCAAATACATGGACGATGGAGAAGCCCAGACCGGCGTAAGGCACTAAGTTATTAACCGGGTAACGGAACTTGGGATGGAAACCGAAGTTGAGCACCTCATGACCCTCGCCTATGGAGAACTCGGTGGTGAACTCAATGCCCAGCATTGATTTCAGGGGGATGACCACCAGTTCCCCTCTGGCGCCGAAGACAGCTTGAACCGAGCCGACACGCATTCCAATAGTGGGTCCGAAGGAAGTAGCTATGGTCTTAGCGGAGGCGATTGCCGGCAGAATTATACCTGTAACTAAGAGTATGACCAAAAATTTACGCATTTCTTCCTCCTTGATTAGTCTATAGTCTAAAGCCCCAACTCCTCGCTTATGCCCTGCATTGCCGTCAGGCAGACCGGGATAAACTCCTCCATGCTCAGACCGAGTTGACTGCACGAAGCCATCTGCTCCCGGTTGGCTCCGGCGGCGAATCGCTTCTCCTTCATTCGGTTGAGCACAAAGGTTACATCCAGCGGCGCCATTTTTTTATCCGGGTGCATCAGCGCGCAAGCCACCAGGAAACCGCTCATCGGGTCAATTGCGAACAGAGCCTGCTCTATTTTGGTATCACAGGGCTTATGCTGGTTGTGCGCCAGGATAGCGTCCAGGCCATCCTGGGGAATCCCGGCATCGGCAAGCATCTGGCAGGTGGTCAGGGCGTGCTGTTCGGGATTGTCTTTGGTCTGCTCGTAATCCAGGTCGTGGAGTAAGCCGGTCAAGCCCCAGAGTTCCTCGTCTTCGCCCAGTTTTTTAGCCAGAGAGCGCATACAGGCCTCCACTGCCAGCATATGCTTGACCAGGTTCTTGGTCTGGACTTCGGCTTGCACTCGTTTGAGGGCATCGGCGCGAGAGAGCATTTTTTTAATCACCCCAAAATTTTCTTGGTTAAGTATTTTAAGACAGCTTTTTTTGCTTCTTCAAATTTCTTTTTTGTATCTTCTGAGGGTTCAACTTTAACTCCCCCCTGCGCAAAATCTTTTCTGCCACCACCCTTTCCGCCTAAAGCCTGGGTAGCTTTACTAATTACATCACCAGCGGATAAGCCAAAATGAGATATTGCCTCCTCAGTGATACCAGCAACCATAATTAATCTTTGTTCTGACAAAGAGGCGAATAATACCATACCACAAGCTCCTCCCCACCATCGTTTCGTTTCATCTATCATAATACGCAGTTGTTCCAAACTGTATGTTTCTTCGGTCAGCTCTACTATTATTTTTACTGGTCCTATTTCCTCTCTGTTTCTTACCGAATCTTCTATCGTCTGCTTACTCTGGGCATCTTTTACCTGCGCCAGCTCTTTCTCCTTCTCCCTCAGCTCTTCCCTCAGATTAGATATCTTGGCAACAATCTCCTCCCCCGGGCTCTTTAACAACTCTCCCGCTTCTTTAATAATCACCAGCCTCTGGCGCACATACTCCAACGCCTTCAGTCCGGTAACCCCCTCAATTCGGCGGACGCCGGCGGAGACCGAGCCCTCGGTCAGGATGTAGAAGCTGCCCACCTCCCCGGTGGAGTTGAGATGGGTGCCGCCGCAGAGCTCCGCAGAAATCTCCCCGATGCGCACTACCCGCACCTGCTCGCCATATTTCTCGGTGAACAGGGCGGTAACCCCGGCTTTTTTGGCTTCGGAAAGAGACATAAATTCGGTGGTCAAGGGGATATTGGCGAGCATTTTTTCATTGACCAGCCCAGCGACTCTCTGAATTTGTTCATCGGTTGGTTGCTCTGGTGAGGTGTAGTCAAAGCGCAGTTCGTCCGGCTGCACTAGACTGCCGGCTTGCTTGACCGTCGCCCCCATAACTTCCCGCAATGCCCAGTGTAAAAGGTGGGTAGCAGTGTGGGCTCGTTCAATTGCTGAGCGACGAACCAGATCAACTTTGGACGTCAATTCCTGACCGACCTTTAGCTCGCCGGATAGAAGCTTGCCGCGATGACCAATGCGCCCGCCTTTCAAATGGCGTACCTCCTCCACTTGAAATAGAGTCTTGCCCGCAGTCAGCTCTCCGGTGTCGCTCACCTGACCGCCGGCGGTGGCGTAGAAGGGCGTGGGGGAGAGAACCAACTCGCCGCTATCACCCTCCTGCAACTTTTTAATCCCCCCCTGCTCGGTAATTATCTCCAGAACCTCACTTTTCGCCTCTTCCTGGTCCCAACCCACAAAATGCTCCAGTGATTCGTATATGTCTCCAGTCTCTAAATCTTTCTCCCAAACTGCCTGGGCACGACTGCGCTGACGCGCCTTCTCCATCTCCTGCTTAAAGCTGGTTAGATCAATCTCCAAGCCCGCCTCCTCCGCCAGTTCCTGGCTCATCTCCAGGGGGAAGCCGTAGGTGTCGTGCAGCAGGAAGATGTCCTTGCCGGCTATCTTTTTTTGACCGGCGGATTTGGTCTCCTCCACCAGCTTCTCCATGCGGGAAAGCCCGGCTTGCAGATTGCGCTCAAAGTTCGTCTCCTCTGATTCTACCGTCTTACACGCTAGTTCCTCACTGCTCTTGACTTCGGGATAGACTTTACTATATACATCCACTAGTGTAGGAATCAATAGACTTAAAAAGCCCGGCTTTATCCCCAGGCGGTTTCCGTGCAGTGAGGCCCGGCGGAGTAGTCGGCGGAGAACATAGCCCTGCCCGTCATTTGCCGGTAGAATTCCCTCGGACAGAGCCATCAGCAGAGCGCGGGTGTGGTCGGCGATGATGCGCATAGATAAGCGAACGGTTCCATTATCGGAATATTTCTTTACGCTCAGTTTCTCCAGTTTTTTTATTGTGGGCTGAAACAGGTCGGTGAGGTAGGGGTCGCCGGTCTTCTGCATGACCATTGCTAAGCGCTCCAATCCCATACCTGTGTCAATGCCCGGCTTGGGAAGTGGGGTGAGCTTTTTATGCTCGTCGCAGTTATATTGCGGAAAGACCAGATTCCATATCTCCACAAAACGGTCACAGTCACAGCCCGGCTTGCAATTCTTTTTACCACAACCCAGTTCCTTTCCTAAGTCAATATACAGCTCGGAACAAGGTCCGCAAGCTCCAGTTGCTCCAGCCGGTCCCCAGAAGTTGTCCGTCTTCCCCAGTCGCACCACCCGCTCCGGTTGCAGACCGATGTGCTCGGTCCAAATTTGCTCCGCTTCCTCGTCCTGTTCGTAGACCGAGACCCAGAGCGGCTCTGCGGAGATACCCATCACATTGGTAATGAAATCCCAGCAATATTCAATGGCTCCTTCCTTGAAATAATCCCCGAAGGAGAAATTGCCCAGCATCTCAAAGAAGGTGTGATGGCGCAGGGTTTTGCCCACCCGGTCAATGTCGCTGGTGCGCAGACACTTCTGGCAGGAGACGGCGGTCTTGTAGTCAATTTTCTTCAAGCCGGCAAAGACCGGCTTGAACTGCACCATGCCGGCGGTGGTGAAGAGCATACTGGGGTCGCCCACCGGGGTAAGTGGAGAGGAGAGGACTAGGTTATGCCCGCGTTTTTGAAAATAGTCCAGAAATTCCCGGCGGATTTGCTGTGAGTCCATAATGGTCAATCCTTGGGGTGTTAATCGTAGGAATAATTGAGTTAATTGAAGATATTATCAAATGGCTGATTTGATTGCAAAGGAAAAATCAGTAGCTGCTCTCGCCCGCCTCCAGGGCGCGCAAAAGCGTGGGCAGGTCGTATTTGGTCTCCACCCGGTAGATATACAGAAAATCATTTAAGATGATAATCTCGCGCACATCAAAAATATGGTCAGAGCCGATGGGGAGTTCGGAGATGACTAAATACTTACCGAGAGACTCCAGCGGTAATGGAAATTCTTCCGCCTTATATTCTTGCACAATTTGATTCTCATCCAGTATTTGCAGGGTCGGCTGATGGGAGTTCCAGCCACGCGAGAATCCAGCCACAATAGAGTCCTCCGGTCCATACCAATGCAGAACTTCCAGTAAGGAGAAAGTTGGGTAGTGGTTAATCTGGTCGACCAGTATCAAATAATCCTGATACTGCGGATTCCCCAATATCTCCGTCAATCCGTAAATAGTCTGGTCTTTACGAGTTATCTCGGCGTAGGAAAATTGCAGGGCTAGTCTGTTTAGCCGCAGTTCGTTCAGGTTCTCGGCTAAGGTCGGGGCTTTTAACTTTTGGGGGCTAGCCCCCATAAAGAAGCCCGCTCCCAAAAGCACCCCCAAAACCATCAGAATGTGAACGGTGAGCCCTCTTATCCCGCGGCGGTGCCAAAGCATAGCGGTAAGCAGATAGAGGGCGGGAAGAATGACCAGCAGATAGCCGGCGTTCAGGAGATAGACGAGGGCAAAAAAAGCTAATGCCGGGATAATCCAGAGAATGAAAAAGGAGAGGAGGAAGGGGCTTCTCGCCCGACCTCTTTTCCTTTCCGTAGAGAAAGGGAGAAAAAACAAAGCCAGGAGTGGGATTGTAGCTCCCACCAAAGTCCAACCCACCAGATTGAACAACAGAGCAGAGACTGGTTCTTTGCCGAAAAAGACCGAGTAGGTGGAAAGTTGGTTCAGGAATGTTTGTAGACCGGCTTTTGTAAATATGCTCAGGCTTCCGCTGGCTATTGTTGCAGAAAGGAGACCGACCAAAGGTATTACCAAACAAAGAAAGCTTCCCAGGAGCACATATTTAGTATCTCTGCGCAGTATGAAAGCAATCCAGATTATCAAGGGCAGAAGGAACCAGAGAATGTCCAGGCAGAAAGCTCCCCCCACACCGGCGATAAAGCCAGCCAGAGGAAAGTGGAAAGTATTGTGGTCTAGGGTTAGCCATAGGTGGTAAGCGACAGCGATGCTGAAAGCAGAGAGGAGGGCGTAAGGCAGGGGATTTGCCCCGTAGAACCAGAATAGAGGATTAAAGGCTAGGGCGGAGGTCACGGTCAATGCCAGGGTAGTGTTGGTCAGGCGATTGGCAAAAAGGAAGAGATAGGCGCAGGTAACCGCGGATGCCGCCGCAGAGATCAACTCCATTGCCAGGCAGGGGTCCGGGCAGACAAACAAAGTCAATTTGACCAGACCTATTAGCGCTGGCGAACCGGGCGGTGGGGGATTAAATGACGCAGGATTGTAGTTTATGCTACCGTTGGCGATGGCGAAGGAAGAAAGATGCAGGAGGTGTTTCGCTCGGGTGAGCAGGCGGATGGCGAAGACTACGAGCATAATGACCGTCGGCAGCAGGGGATTGGCCGGCTCTTTCGGTGGACGGGGTTTGGACTCGCCGGGGGAGGCAAGTCTTAGATGGTGACTCGGGGAGTCGGGCAATCAGCTCTCCTCAAAGGAATCCTGACCTAACTCATCCTTTAACTCAGCGATTACTGACTTTATATCGTCAACGGAGAAACCGCGGCGAGCAAGGTAACCGTAGAGCCTCTGGCGGGCTTTCAATTTAGGGAGCTTGCCGTAGCGCTTGAGGACGCTCTCTGCCGACCGTTTACAGTTCTCGTATTCGCTCTCAATCTCCGCCAGTTCCTGCTTGGCGGTCTCATCGTCTATGCCCGCCTGCCAGAGTCTACGCCGGAGGACGAAACTGCCCTGCGGTCGCTCCCCCTCAGTTCCCGCTTTCACCAGAGTTTTGGCAAATTCCGCGTCATTAAGGTAGCCCTTTTCCAGAAGCCACTTAATAATTCGCTCCACCAGATATTTGCCGAATCCCTTCTGGCTCAGTCGGCGGCGCATCTCCGCCACACTGCGCGGGCGGTAGGAGAGCAAGTTGAGCGCCTGCCATCGGCAATCCGCTTCGTCTATGGCGTCCACCAACTGGCGGACAAATGCCGGGGTGAGATATTTCCCCTCGGTTAACTGCAACTGGTTCACTTTATCCAGAGGCAGAGCGCCAAAGTAGACTCCAGCCAGCTTTACCGCTATTCGGGAAGGGTCTTTGGTGAGCGGACGAAGCTCGGTAATCTCCCCCTCCGGAGGGAGATTCTTTTTGACTCTTCTTTTGCTGGGAAATCCGGGCATGGATATTTTTTAATTACAAAGGCAGGGTTAACCCTGCCGGATTTTAACATTTACGACCGTCATAAAAAACATTATTTAGGGGCTGGGCTTTCCGCACTCTCCGATGCTAATTATAGTATGTAGACTTATAAATATCAACTTAGTATACTATAAATAGCACTACATTATAAAAAATATGAGCAAAAAAACTTTAATTAAATTCGGAAATAGAGTTCGCGAAGAGAGGTTAAAGCAAAATCTTTCTCAGGAAAAACTTGCAGCCAAAGCTGGCGTGCATCGTACTTATATTGGAATGATAGAGAGGGCTGAGAAAAATATAACCTTAGAAAATATTGAAAAAATAGCTTATGCACTAGGGCTAAACCTTTATGACTTATTTAAGGATATGTAATTTATGAACATTCAGGAGATATTAAGAAAAATAAAAGTCGAATTCGACGGAGCTATTTGTACCGCTCAATTTAATGGCAATAAATACGCAAATGGAAATAAGGCAAAAGAAGCATTGATTCGCTCACAGAGAATAATAAATTACATTCACGAATTTGTCAAAAATGAGTTTAGGCGTTGCGGGGTCCCCCTAAAAATGATTTACCCTCCAATTGGAAGCTCAAATCCAGAGATCAAGATTAAAGGTTTTCTTAAATCAAAGAATCAAGATGTTGCGATTATTCCAAATAAAAGATTAGTAACACTAACCAATACATCGTCGCTGGAAGTTGAAAAAATTCTTAGCGTGAATATTCGTAGCCAATTGAGTAGTCTGAGTAAAAATATTGATACGCTGTATGAAAGAACGTTTGCTGAAGCATTGAATTTACATTTGAGTTACCCCAAACAATGCCTTGGAGAGGTTTATCTAATTCCGACTCATGAATATGATGACAAGGCAATGTTGCAAAATAGAGTAGTTTTCAAGTCAGCATCGAAGGTTGAGGACTATATAAGAATGTTTCAGGCGATCAATAATCGATATACCACCGAAAAAGATGAATATAAATACGAAAGGGTTTGTCTTTTGATTGCCGATTTTAGGAAGAGAAAACCGAAAATTTACAGCTCAATAGAAGATTTAAAAAGCGATGGGTTGGTTCCAGAGAATACAATTGTCAGTTTGGATAATTTGACTGTTGAAAAATTTGCGGAGGATCTTCTTGATACTTACACCGAGAGATTTGGGCAAGGGGTCATTCTCTAGATTCAAATATTTACGCCATATTTTTCTACCAAGAAATCATCAATCTTTGTTTTATTGTTCTCGGTATTTAGGAAATTCACCTCTTCAGAAGTAAAATCAGGAATGCCAAACAATTCAATGAAGTTTTTTTGGTAACACGAATACCCACCCTGAATTGAAACACTTGTTCGTTTAATGTAGTAATCCATTACGCGCGAATTAAGGATTTTCCTAAGTGCTGCGAGATCAAGCCGTTGCTCTATTTTCGTAAATAAATCTAGCTTGTCGATTAAATATATTGCATATCCATTGCAAAAAAGGGCATTTTCATCCTGTTCCAATAAAAATCTTGGTTCGAAACTAAATGTTGGTGTTAAAAGTTTTTTACCGAAGAAGTTCAACCCCTGGGTTCTTGCATAGGCGTACCATTCTGGGTACTTAACTTCGCCTTTATCTCTGGTAGCCAGGGCTGCTTTTGCTGATAACAAGTACTCATAGCAACCAGGGTAAAGCTCCTTGAGATCATTTTCTTTGATTAGTTCAACTCTATTGTTATATTTTTGATAAGGGAATATAATTCTGCGGTTGTTTTTATCTAGATCATCTTGGTTTTTGAAGTTGGAAATTTTTGCTATTGGTTTTGTAATATCTTTTTCGATTTGATAAATCTTCCCTTGATAGGATTTGTGATAATAACCTTCTTTCAATGTGGAATTGAATATAAAATAAACTGAGTCTTTGCATGTTGCTATTCCAACGCGAATATCTGCAATTACCCCAAGTTTTTTCCCGACACACTCTATTCTTTTGATGTTTTCCTGCTCAATATCTCTTATCAGTCGCCATTTTCTGTTGTTCAACTCTCGAAAGTAAATTTTTGAGTAATGAATGTCTTTTAGAGAGTCTAAAACCTCATAACCATCAACTCTTTCATAAAGTAAAAATCCTTTTTCCTTCTTTTTTAAAAAAGTAATGCAAGTATATGTTTGGGCTTCAAAAAGCTTGAGGTGATTGAAATCTATAATTTTTTCTATCAACCTATTCGATTTTAGGTATTCTCTAAGTTGAACGCCGGCTAGCGAAGTAAAATAGTTATTTGGAGTAATATATCCCAATACACCATCGGCCCTCATAATCGCAACGCCCAATTCAAAAAATGCAAAATAAAGATTATAGTTTCCAGTTTTTAGTGTTAGCCAATCCTTATATAGTTTTCCCCTCAATTCTTTGTTTATATCTTGGTACTTAACATATGGTGGATTGCCAATTACAATGTCAAATCCTTCTTCTCTATCCATTTCAGGAAAAAGTTTCTTCCAATCAACGGCTAAACTATCAGCTGTTTTGAGATTAAATTTTATATCTTCCTTGTCCTCTCCATTTTTAAGAGCAAGTAAAGAGAGCAAAATTTTTGATCTGCGAACACAGTAATCGGCAATATCAACGCCATATAGATTTTCTTCGATAATATCAACAACATCTTTTATAAAGTTTTCCGAGATAAAGATAGCAGCAGATATAAGGAAAGCTCCACATCCGCAGCTAGGGTCACAAACTTTTTGAGACGCGGAATTAATTGTTTGAGAAACGATAAAGTCAGTAATTATCTTTGGAGTAAAAAAAGCTCCATTTATTTTTTTATCTTCTAACGGCACTAATAATTCGAAAATGTTCACAAGGTCAGTAATACTCTTTGATTTAAGCACGCTATTTAGTCCATTTTTTGCATCTAAAATATTACTCTTATCATTGCTAATTATTCCTTTGATTAAATTATTTTCTTTTATTTGAATATGATTAGCTTCAATAAATAACTGCACGAGAGCAGTTTCAATCACAAAAGAATCATATTTGCCTAAGATTTTAGCCAAACTTCTTCGAACGCACACTGGAGGCAGCAGATTTTTTTCAACTTTTTTTTCACTGTAAAGTACAGGCATTTCTCTTTTTTCTAATTATTAAAGGAAGGGTTAACCCTGCCGGATTTTAACATTTACGACCGTCATAAAAAATATTATTTAGGGGCTGGGCTTTCCGCACTCTCCGAACCTTGTTCGACGCTCTCCGAGCCTTGTTCGGCGGGAGCAGCGGTTACGGTCTCTTCTTCTCTGGACAGTCCGGATAGTTGGCGGACCTTAGTCTCCAGCTCTTTGCTAAGCTCGGGATGGTCCTGCAGGTAGAGCTTGGCGTTATCTCGGCCCTGGCCCAACCGTTCGTCGCCGTAGGAGAACCAGGTGCCGGTCTTGGTGACCAACTCCAGTTCAACGCCGAGGTCCAGTACTTCTCCTTCCCGGCTAATACCGTGATTGTAGATGATATCAAATTCGGCATTACGAAAAGGAGCGGCGACCTTGTTTTTAGCCACAGTTACCCGGGTGCGGTTGCCCACGCTGATCTCTTTTTCCTTAATGGTGGCGATTCTGCGAATGTCCAGGCGCATCGAGGAGTAGAATTTGAGTGCCCTTCCCCCGGGGGTAGTTTCCGGATTGCCGAACATTACTCCGATCTTCTCGCGTAGCTGATTGATGAAGACGGCGCAGGTAGCTGATTTGGAGATAATTGCGGTCAGCTTGCGCATAGCCTGGCTCATAAGCCGGGCTTGCAGACCCATATGGGCGTCGCCCATATCGCCCTCCAGCTCGGAGCGAGGGACCAGCGCGGCAACAGAATCTATGACCACAATGTCTATTGCTCCGGAGCGGATGAGCTGTTCGGCTATTTCCAGCGCCTGTTCGCCGGTATCCGGCTGGCTGATGAGCAGATTGTCCAGGTCTACTCCCAGATTGCGGGAATATTCCGCCGGCATGGCGTGCTCGGCGTCAATGAAGGCGGCTAAGCCCTGAAGTTTTTGCGCTTCGGCAATGATGTGCAGACCCAGAGTGGTCTTTCCGCTCGCCTCCGGACCGAATATCTCCACCACCCGCCCACGGGGAACCCCGCCTACGCCCGTGGCAATATCCAAGCCTAGTGAGCCGGTGGGGATGACCTCCACATCCAGACGGGCGGTGCTATCCCCCAGCCACATAATGGAGCCTTTGCCCTGACTGCGCTCAATACTAGCGATGGTGTTTTCTATGATTTTGCGACGTTCGTCTCGGCTTCTCTCCGCCATAGCCCCCCTCCTTGAGTTGGGGAATCGGTCAAAACAACGGGAAATAATTAAATATTATATCAAAAATCTAGCTGGATTGCGCGCCTAAAGAGAGTTTTGCGGAATATAATTCGTCGTATATTGAGCCTCGGGGCTTGAGGGTGGACTTAAAGAGCACCAATCGTTCGGCAGGCTCCCCTCCGAAGATAATGTCGGCGCTTTCCGCCAGCTTGCGCTCCAGCTCTACATTATGTTTGGGATAGCGCACCCGCCCCAGAGTGATGTGCCCCGAAAAAGGTCGGGTCTCTCTGGCAAAGCCAACTTTCTCCAGTTCTTTCTCCAGAGTAGTGAACAGGGTTAGAGCCTCCGTCTTGCCGGTGGACAGACCAGCCCAGAGCACTCGCGCTCGCTTGGAATTGGGGAAGGCGCCCAAGCCACAGACCTCCAGCGGAAAGGACTGGTGGGTTTGGGTAGTTAGGTTAATGGCTTCCTCAATTTGGGGGACGAGAACCTCGCTAACCTCACCCAGGAAGCGCATAGTGATGTGCAGTTTCTCGGCGCCCACCCAGGAGGTATTCGCCGAGACCTGGGCAAGCTCTTTCTCCGCTTCCGCCAATCTCTGGCGCAGCTCTGCGGAAAGCGGGATACCGGTGAATAGTCGGGGCATAAGGGTCTTTATTTTAGGGAGAGATTGAAAATTCCTTCGAAATCAGATAGATAGAACGTTTCAATGCATTATCTATCTTTGCTTTGCCTAACGGGAGGAGAATATTCTTCAATATTACTATATATCTCCTCCCTACCCAAACAAGCGTTGAGTATAATTTACATTAAGAGGGGATATTTGTCAAGTATTTTGTTGGACATATTACCCTAGGTCAGCTCACCCCTGCGCTTCTCCGGAAACTTGCCATACATCAAAGTCAAGCGGAGAATATCCAGCGCCGTCTGCGCCGTCCGCCGCATCACCATTTCCCTTCCACCGATAAATATATACTTATAAGCTCGCACCTTTTCCTCATACGCACTGGCGATGTAGACCAAGCCCACCGGTTTCTCCACCGTTGCCCCGGTTGGTCCGGCTATGCCGGTGGTGGAGAGAGCATAATCTGCATTGAATGCCTTTATGGCGCCCCAAGCCATCTGCTCCGCCACCTCGGCGCTCACCGCTCCTCTGTCGGACAGGGTTTTCTCGGAGACTCCCAGGATTTTCACCTTTGCTTGATTACTGTAGGTTATCGCTCCGCCGAGATAATAGTCGCTTGCCCCCGGTATGGCGGTTATCCTCTGGGAGAGAAGCCCCCCGGAGCAGGATTCGGCTACCGCCAGGGTGGCTTGGCGTTCCCGGAGCATTCTCCCCACTAACTCAGCCAGGTCTTCGCCCCCGCGCTCATAAATATAGTCTCCCAAAGCTTTCCGGGCTTCGCTCTCCAACTCGTCCAGAAATTTTTCTCCTTCTTTCGGAGTAAGCCCGGGCGCCTTGAGGTGGATGAGCACTTCTATCTGATGGGGATAGTAGCCGATGGCAAAGTGAGGGCTGGAGGAATATTTCTTCTCCAGAGGGGCAAGAAGCTCGGATACGGCGGACTCCGGCAGTCCCACCACTCTCAATTCCCGCTTAGCAGAGGGAGAGCCGGCTAACCCTCTTTCTTTGAGCATAGGCAGAAGAGACTCGGCGAGCATCGCCTTCATCTCCGGGGGAACACCGGGCAGAGCGGTCACCAAACCACCGCTTTTTTCATCCGCCAGAAGTATCCCTCTGGCTGAGCCGAGTGGATTGTAGAGTAGTATAGCCCCCTCCGGTTGATACGCCTGCTCGCGGTTGACCGCCGGCATCTCCAGGCCGCGTTCGGCAAAGCGCCGCTGAATATCCTCCAGTATATCTTTGTGGAACCTTAATTCCAAACCAAAGAATTGGCAGATAGCTTTTTTGGTGCGGTCGTCGCTGGTGGGACCTAAACCCCCGGAAAGGACTACCAGCTGGCAGTCGGCTAACCCCGAGGAGATGGCCGAGGTAATCTCGGATAACTCATCGCCAACGGTGAGGATGCGCCTAGTGATAATACCCACCTCGCTCAGGGCGATGGCGATATAGCTGGAGTTAGACTCTATTCTCTCCCCGGTGAGCAGTTCATCTCCAATTATCACTATTGTGGTTTGAGCCATAGCTTATAGACCGGTGGGAATATCTAAAAACTGCACCGACAGGTGAAATTTCTTAGCCAGGTGCTCGCCTAACGCCTTGACCCCTAATGTCTCCGTTGCGTAATGCCCGGCGAAGATTATGGATAGCTCGCTCTCCAACGCCGGATGATAGGCTTCGTGATAAGGCTCGCCGACGATGAGCAGGTCTAAACCTAGGGCTATGGCTTCCGGGTAGGCGAAGCCTCCACCTCCGCAGCAGATTCCTACGGTGGAGATTGTCTCTTTACCTAAAGACAAACACGATACCTTACCATCCAACAAGCTAGTCAATGTCCGCTCAATCTCCTTTAATCTTTTGGGCTTAGAGAATCTGCCGGCATAGCCAATCTTTCTACCATGATATTCCCCGAAGGGAGAAAGAGAGGTCAACCCCAGTTTCTTCGCCAATTGAGCGTTGTTGCCCACCTGTGGATGGGCATCCAGGGGGAGGTGCGTTGCGTAGAGGGCTATGCCCGTCTCCATCAGCATTTTGAGCCGGCGATAGCGGTAGCCGACGATGGGGTAGCCGGGAGCCCAGAGCAGGCCGTGGTGCACCAGGAGTAAGTCGGCGCCAATCTCTTGGGCTCGCTGGACGGATTGCCGGGAAAAGTCAACCGCCAGGGCGATGGTTGCTACCTCCTCCCTTCCCTCCACCTGCAGACCGTTCAGGGATTTGTCCTCAAACTCGGCGGTCTTCAAGTATTCGTCCAGATAATCGGCAAGTTCAATCAGTTTCATTTTCGTGCGTCCTTATATAGCTCATAGGGTGAGCGATGAGGGAAGATGGGGTAATAACTGGGGATAGATGAAGCGTAGAAAAACTTGCAAGATGATATTGCCATACAAACCGGCAAAGACATCGTCCAGCACTATTCCCCAACCTTTCGGAAGCTTTTCCATAGCGCCAGCCGGCGGTGGCTTGATGGTGTCCAGAGCGCGGAAGACCAGAAATCCGAGTAGCATTACTTTCCAGCCCCCGAAAGGCAGACAGATAAAGGTAATAAATTGACCCAGTATCTCGTCCACCACCACCTGCCGCGGGTCTTGGGCGGCGAACTTCTCGCATGCTAGACTCGCCGACGGAACTGAGAGCAGAGCGAAGGGTGCGGCCACAAGCCAGAACCAGATTGAGCTTCCCCCCCACAGCCAGAAGAAGGGCAGGGCGAGCAGCGAGCCCCAGCTGCCCGGAGCGATGGGACCGTAGCCCAGACCAAAACCTACGGCGATGATGAATAAAAATCGGCGCCAGACGGTTTTCATAGGTTAAGTCCTCAGGGGGAAGCGCCCCACAAAGTTTCTTTGTTTTTCCATATATAGTGAATTCCAGAGACCAGCGCCAGGGTTAAAGCCGCGAGAGAGAGATAGAAGATGCCCTTGGTAATGTAAAGGCTATAATCCTGTCGCCAGTAGCCGTCTAAAGCAGACAGGGAAGCAAAGGTGGTGCGAGTGGTGGTGAAGAGGAGACAAATGATGATGAGAGCCATCTCGGTGGCAGTCTTGGCTTTAGCCAGACGAGTGGGAAAGATGAATACGCCTTTGTAGGCACACAAAGCGCGCACCCCGGTTATGAAAATCTCCCGGGAGATGATGAGTATGACCACCCAGACCGGGATGAGGCTGAGCTGGGCGAAAGAGACCAGACCCATAACCACCAGCAATTTATCCGCCAGCGGGTCCATAAACTTACCGAAGTTGGTAATTTGATTTTTTATTCTGGCTATGTAACCATCCAAAAGGTCAGTGAGACAGGCGGAGATGAAGACTAAGAGGGCTCCATACTGGGTGTAGATGTTAGGCACAGAGATGAGCAGGAGGAAGAGCGGCGCCAGAATGATGCGGGTGAGGGTCAGTCCGTTAGCCAGGTTCATTTAGGGAGACACCTCCGCCAACAGGTCAAATCCGCGGAAGGAGGTGATGCGAGCAGATATTATCTCTCCGTCTTCCAGGAATCTTCCCTTTTTCCGGGAGAGCCAGGTAACGCCATCTATCTGCGGCGCCTGGAAGCTCGCTCTACCCAGTGTTGTGCCAGAAGGAAGTGAATAGGGAGGTGGGTCAATATGGGCGTCGTCAACTATTACCTCTATTGTCTCACCAATCATACGGCGGTATCTGCCAAAGGTGACCCTTTCCTGGGCTTGCAATAGAAGCTCTTGCCTCTTTTGCACTATCCTCTCTGGAAGTGGTGTCAGGGAATGTGCCGGTGTGCTCTCCTCTGGGGAATAGGAAAAGACGCCAGCATAGTCAAAAAGACCACTTTTTACCTGGTTGAGCATCATATTGAAATCTTTCTCAGTCTCGGTGGGGAAGCCGACCATCAGGGTAGTGCGCAGGGTTAATCCGGGAATTGCCTTTCGCCAGCTGGCGACCAACCGGTCTATCGGCGCCGGCAACGGCTGGCGGTGCATATCCGCGAGTATGTTATTACTGGTATGCTGCAGAGGAATATCCATATACGGCAGGACTTTGGTAAGATTAGCAATCGCCGAGAGCAGGTCATTGGAGATGTTATTCGGCGAGAGATAGAGCAGGCGGATGAAGCGCAAGCCCTCAATCCGGTTCAATCTGGATAGTAATTCCGCCAGGCTGCTTCTGGGACTTAAGTCGTCACCGTATCGGCTGGTATCTTCCCCCACCAGAGCCAGTTCTTTTACTCCGGTTTGTGCCAACCCTTCCGCTTCGGTAACCACATCGGCTAACTCTCTGCTACGGTAGTTGCCGCGGATGCCGGGTATCCGGCAGTAGGAACAGCGGTTATCGCAGCCCTCGGAGATTTTTAGATAAGCCAGATGGGGTTTGGTTAGCAGTTCTCGCGGTCCGGAGATGGTGCGGAAGGTTAGTTGGCTGTCGTTATTTTTCTCTCCGGCGACTATCTCGGCAGAGTGGTCAATCTCTGTCAGGGAGATATATCCGTCTATTTGGTTAAATTGAGCCTGTAGCTCCTGGCGATGGCTCTCCACCATACAACCAGCCAGCACTACTTTTTGTGCTTCCCCCCGCCGTTTTCTGCCCAGGGCGGAGCGGATAACCAGGCGGGCTTCCCTGCGGGCTGTCGTGATAAAGGAGCAGGTGTTTATGAGGATGGTCTCCCCCTGGCAGTTGACTATTTTATAGCCCTTGGCTTTCAGTCGGGCGGCTATCCGTTCGGCATCCACCAGATTTTTAGGACAACCCAGGCTGATTATCTCTACGCTGCCGCCGCCCAAAAGCAAGTCCTTTCTGCGATTTTTCTATTTGAACTTAATTGGTCCGCCCTCTAGGAAAAGGCAGTCCGCCGGGGGAGTATAGACAAATTCCGCGTCGGAGAGCGTCGGATTGAGCACCTGGTCGCTAACTGAGAAGTTAATGATGGTGCCATGACCGTCGTCCAGGTTGAGGCGGCGGATATAATAGTCCTGGGAAGCCCAGAGATAAATTTCCTGATAAGGGGAGGAGTCTTGTTTTTTTGCACTGAGCTTGACCTTGTGCATACCGTCGCTTATTCCCAGATACTCGGGGTCAAAGGATTCATACAGGAAACTGAACAGTATTTCCACCGCTTCGGAGCCCTGGAAGTTATCCAGGGTGTAGAGATAGGCTTTATTTGGCTTCAAGTAATAAGCCATCACTTCACCACCCTGGGCGGTGATGATAAGCGAATTATCGGTTAACTCCGCTCGGAGATTATCAGGCATGCGTAGCTTTATATTGTAATTACTCTCCACCTGCCCCCAGGAACCGGAGACCACCTCATTCACGGTGCAGGTTAGAGATGCCAGCCTTTTGTAATTATTTTCCAGCTGATTCAGGATGCTTTCCGCGGTGACCGCCAGAACCAGATTAGGTAGCAGCAAGAGATAAATTACCAGCATAATTCTTATAGTCCGCATCTTTCCTCCCACGGTTAAAGATACCCCCTGGACATATCCGACTAAATCTCCTCACTACCCCCCGGAGGTATCTCCGAACTGCTGACCAGCACTTTACGAGCTTTGGAACCCTGGTCAGGACCGACTACTCCTTCTCTTTCCAGAAAGTCTATCAATCTTCCGGCACGGGCATAGCCTATGGATAGCTTTCTCTGCAAGAGGGAGATAGAAGCCTTCCCCTCACGGATGACTATTTGCCTGGCTTCCTCCAGTAATTCGTCATCTCTATCGTCGTCGGACAGCGCTTCATCTAAATGCACAAACTCGTCTTCTTTTTCTATCAAGGGGGGACGAAAAGCGCCATAACTGGCGTAGAGGTTCTTTACCACGGCGTTGATTTCTTCCGGGGAGATGAAGGCGGCTTGAATGCGGATGGGTTCGGCGGCGCCGACCGGAAGAAACAGGAAGTCACCCCTACCCAGCAAGTTCTCGGCGCCATTTCGGTCTAGAATGGTGCGCGAGTCAACCTTGGAGGTGACCTTGAAGGAGAGCCGGGTGGGGAAGTTAGCTTTGATTAAGCCGGTGACCACATCCACCGAGGGACGCTGAGTAGCCACCACCAAATGAATTCCCACCGCCCGAGCCATCTGCGCCAGGCGAGTCAGGGGCTCCTCCACCTGGCGACCCTTGACCGCCATCAAGTCGCTCAGTTCATCTACTATCAAGACTATGTAGGGAAGTCTGGCAGCGGGCAACGAAAAGGTGGGATGATTGATATTCAACTTATGTCTACTGATTAGGGCGGCAGCAGATTGCTGCGCCATCTTGAGATTGTAGCCCTCAATGTTTCTCGCTCCGGTATCGGCTAGCAGTTGATAGCGAGTCTCCATCTCCGAGACGCACCAGGTTAGTGCGGCGCATGCTCCGTCGGGACTTTTCACCACTTTAAATAACAGATGGGGAAGGGAGGCGGAGGAGGTATCGTAGAAGCCTAGCTCTACCTTCTTCTGGTCTATCAGGATAAAGCGGATATCCTGGGGATATAGGCGGAAGATTAAAGAGATAATCAATGAGTTGAGGAAGACGGACTTACCGGAACCGGTCGCACCGGCGATGAGCAGATGGGGCATAGCAGATAGGTCAAAGGCAGCCGGCTTACCGTCCATAGTTAAGCCTAAGGCGATGGGCAAGGGTTTCTCTGAAGAGCGAAAGGTTTTGTCTCCGACAATCTCTTTCAAGGTTACTATTCTTTCGCGGTCGTTGGGCGCCTCAATGCCGATAGTGCCTTTGGCACCGCTGCCGGCGGAGATGCGCACTTTATCTACCTTCAGAGCTAGAGCCAGCTCCATCTCCAGATTTTCTATGTGGGCTACTCGCTGACCGGCGCCTATCTCCACCTCGTAGCAGGTCAGGCGGGGTCCGGACTGACCGATGGAGACCACCTGGGCGTTGACTCCGTATTCCCGCAGAGTAGCGTTGATAATCTTGGCTTTACTACGCCGTTCATCGTCGGTAACTGTGGAGGCAGTAGATTCGGCGTCGGTGAGCAATTTCAGGGGGGGCAAAATTTTTTGATTGAGTTTGCTAATATCTGCAGTGCTCTGCACTGCTTCCCTATCGTCGGGATAAGCAACCAGCTCTTCGGTCTCCACTTCACTGCTGTCCGGAGGTCGGGGTATCACCTTACCTACCACTTGCCCACTGGGAAAATCCTCTTCTTCAGCAATGCCCTCTTCGCTCTCCTCCAGGGCCGGCGGTTCAGAAGTGATTACCCCTTTTTGCTCGGCAGCTTTCTTACGGGCTTCCTGCAAGCGCTGGTAGGAGCTTTTTCCCAATTTTTTAGCTCTATCAATGCCAAATAAGGCAACCTTTGCCGCTGAAAGATTGGTGTAGAGCACTATGGAAAAAAGAATGACGGCTGATGCCAGAATATAGGAACCCACTTTTCCCAACACCCTGACGGAGATGTCGGAGACTAACAGACCCAGGCCTCCTCCCCATTGGCAGCGAAGGATATAGGTTGAAGGTTCGGCGCCCTTCGCGGGATAGAATATGAGGCTTAGAAGGGCGCAGAGGGCGGTGAGGGTGAGAAGGACTCCGGAGAGACGAGCGAGGATTTCCAGATTGTCCCACTCGCTGAATTTGGCGATGGCAATAGCAAAAAGGATGAGGGGGAGGAGATAGGCGAGGTATCCGAAGATGTAGAATATGGCAAAAGAGGAATAGGCGCCGACCACTCCAATCCGATTGTAGATGACATCGTTCCCTGGGGTTAGGTCGCGGAGGTCGTGGGTGAAGAGGCTGATGAGTATCAAAATGCCCAGGATGATGAAGAAGAGACCCCAGACCTCTTTTCTGCGATTCTTTCTTGGCTTTAAAATGCTCAAGTGACCACCGCAATCATTTTAGATTTAACCGGACAACAAGAATATCTCTGGATAAAGCGAATGGAGAATCCCGTTCAGCCAGAGGATAAATCCAGTCAGAATCAGGATAGATAAAATTAGAGTATATATCCCAAAAGATAAAAAACTGCCTTTCTGGACGGTTTTGTAGAGGAGAAACAGGGCCAATAGACCAAAGATTATGGCGCAGACCGCAGAAAGAGCCAAACCCATTGCCGGCGCGGATTCCTGCCCGCTTATCACTTTGGGGAGTTCTAAGACGGAGGCGCCGAGAATGGCTGGAATGGAGATGATAAAGGAGAAGCTGGCGGACTCCTTGCGGTTCAAACCCGTAAGCGTTCCGGCGAAGATAGTGGCTCCGGCACGGGAGACGCCGGGCAAGATGGCAACGGCTTGAAATATGCCCACTACGATTATCCCCAGCCAGGGGAATTTCTCTATGGTGTAATTCTTTTTGGGGAGGAAAGGGATGGAGATGACCATGGCGGAGGTGAGTAGAAGGCAGATACCCACCACTTGAATATTCTCAAAGGTGCTTTCCAGGAAGTTGCCGAAGAAGATGCCGACCAAACCGGCTGGTATAGTGGCGACGATTACGGCAAGAAGAGCTCGCCAGGCAATGCGGCTTTTTTCGCCGCGGGAGAAGATTCCGCCGAAAATCTGCCAGATGCGTTTGCGCAGGAAGACGATTACCGCCAGCAGGGTAGCCAAATGCAAAGTAATCTCCAGGGCGATACCCTGGAGATTTTGACCCAGGATAGTCTGGGCGATGACCAGGTGTCCCGAGCTGGAGATGGGCAGAAACTCGGTCAAACCCTGGACCGCGCCATAAATGAGGTAGAAGAGTTGGTTCATTGCTTAAGGAATATAAGTAATTATGACTGGAGAATATAGCGGTTATCCCCAATCAAGCATTTCCATAAAACTTATCACCTGGGGCTACTAATGTCAAGGCAAAAGGCGTTAATAGCGATATCGGTAATTTACCGAGAAAGAATAGATGTATTTTCCTTCTTCCTCGTGTGTTTCCCCGGTCAATGACAGGTCGTCGGTCATATAATATTCCGCTTGTAGAGCCTGCCCTTCGGCGGTATAGATGTCTCTGGTGTAGGAGATATATAATTTTCTGGTGACATATTTACCTACCGTGAAGCGCAGGGATTCAGGACCCTCGCCGGTAATTAGGTTGGTGTGGATGCGCACCGTATCCAAGCCGATGCCGGAACGCATATATCTTGACAGCTCGTCCTCCACATAGCGCATAATATACTCCGCAGATTGGCTCTTGGCTATCTGTGAACTCTGCATCTGCTCATACTCGTCCCAGGTCATATTCAGCGCCAGAACAGTCAGTATGTCCTGCTGGGTAAGGTTGGGGTAATCCGGGGAGAAGAGACGGATATCCGGTTTTCTCAGTTCACCGGTTACATATATATACACCGGGTGGAGACGGTTGTCCTGGTTGGAACGAATCTGTATGGAGCCGGTGATGTCCAGAATAGGATTAATCTCGTTCGTGCCCTGGAAGACGATGGAACCCTTATCAATGACGAAATCCCGTTTTAAGAAGTAAAAAAAGCCGCGCAATGAGGTAAGCTCGCCGGTTATCTCGTAACGACCGTCGGCTCTTCTGAGGGTCATATTGCAATATAATTCAATGTCCGCACTGCGGTTGCGTAGCCAGACATTATTCTGGGCAAGTATGTCTATGTCCAGGTCCATACTATTCAGCGAGGAAGAGTAACCGGAACGAGAGGCAAAGAATTCAATATTCACTAAGCCCTCCTGCACTAACACATCCCCAGCGGCTAACAGGTCTTTGCCCGGGGTGCCGGTAAGCTTACCATTGACGGAGATTATTCCGGTTACCTGAGGAATGCCCCGCAGGACGATGTTATTTGCCTGGATACTGGCGTCAAAGGTGGGCATAGTTAGGGGGATGGGAAAATATATGCTTCCCCAGGCGAGGACGGTGCCCTCGTCCATATCGCCGGAGATGGGCTTTTCCGGGTCAACCGAGAGTAGATTGCGGGTGAAATACATCTCCCCTTCAATATTGCGAATCTCCGAGCCCATTCGCCCGATTACTATATCAGTATCTTTAGCCAGCACTTTTCCGCTCACCTCCGGCTTTAGCAGGTTTCCGGTGAGGGTCAGGTCGGCGTCCAGAGTGCCACTGCTGATGAAGACCTCATTGGTTAACAGGTTGACTAAAACCAGGTCCAGGTTATTTACCTTTACGACGATATTCATACCGGGAATGGGAGCAAAGCCGGTATTAATTGTCCCGGCCAGGTCAAA